>JGI24702J35022_10000753_pt1 | contig 20000 bp, 14 predicted proteins | sample TergutTh196P4_FD_35022 | JGI IMG/M metagenome (IMG submission 35022)
CGCTTGAAACGCTTGATACGCAAGCGTTCACGCAATACTACCAGAATCCGTACCCCTCATAGCCGAGAACCGTGCCATCTGCTGGCGCTTGATTTCCAGAGACGGGTGCACGTATTTATTCAGCGTGATCTCCACCGAAGCGTGCCCCAGCAGCTCGGATAAAGTCTTCGGGTCCCCGCCCAACTCGATGAACCGCGTGCCGAACGTATGGCGGAGCACATGGAAATTCACGTCCGAAACGCCGGCGTCGGCTATGTACCGCTTGAACTGGTACTGGTATGTCCGGGGGTCCATGAGTTTATCCGGCTGGCCGGTCAGCACGTAGTCGTCCGGCTTGCCGCGGAACGCACGCAGCTGCTCCGTCAGGCACGGAGGGATAGGGACGCTGCGCATGGAACACTCGCTTTTGGGCAATCCGCAGAGTATCGCTGTTTTCCTCCCCGGCGACGGCGTCCTGTCCTGCAGCCGCTGTACGGTCTGGCGCACATGAAGCAACCCATCATTCAGATCAATATCACACCAGTGCAAAGCGCACACCTCGCCGATGCGCAGGCCCGTGTAGAGGCACAGCAGGATGCCCAACTTGGATGGGTTCATTTCACTGCGAAGCGAACGCTCCAGCATGGCCTGTTCCTTGACGGTCAAGGCTTTCGCGGGTTCCCGCTTTACCTCCGGGCATTTCAGCGTGAAGGCCGTTGGCGGCATATACCGCTCCCGCGCGGCGTATTCCAGGGAGGACTTCAAAACCAATAGCAGCGCCTGCAGGGTGCTGTTGGACAGTCCGCCGCGCCCGTCCAGCCGCCCACGCTCTGCTTTTTCCTGCATGAAGCGCGTGACTCGGGCAGTGTTTATCTGCTCAATCGGCAGTTTGCCCAATGTGGGCGAGATATGCCCGTTGATCAGGTTGCGGAACTTCACATAGGTAGAGACCTTCACGGTAAGCGACTGTATCTCCAGCCATTCCCCCAGCACGTCCCCGTACAGCCTCATTTTAAGGGGCTCCTGTTGCTCCGGCCACATTTTTGCGGCGAACAGTTTCTCCTTCACCTCCGCGTAGCTTTTGGCGTAGACGGAAGCGTATTTCGTCCGACCGTTGCTGGCCATCCCGTTGGGATAACGGCCCTCCCAGCGGCCATCGTTCCTTTTGCGAATATTTTCACCTTTCCTGGGCATCTCTTGCCCCCTCCTTCGACCACATTTTTGACCCTCTACAGCCTTCCGGCAAAGCTGTCCGGGCCTTCTATTCTACATCATGAGCGCCCCATCGGCAGAAATTGCGCTTCATCCCTAAAAATCAGTAAAATTTTTCCGCGAAACCCCTTGACATGCTGGCGCAAATTGGATATAATCAATTAATAGGGGTCTCGGCACCTTGAAGGTTTTGCCCACAGGAGAGGTTTTCTGCCGAAAATCCCTTTGGGGCCTTTTCGTAGAAGTGTATTTCTACGAAAGATTGGGGCCATTCAAGAGCTACAGCGTGCGACTTCTGCCTCTACAGTACCCCTTATACCTGCTAACATGTCAAGCAGGAATATTTCACTAACAGCAAGCGACAACCACAATGGCAAAAGCGTGTTTCTATGAAAGAGGATAGGCGACTAATCAAACCATCAGCGAAGGTGTGTCGTTTCAGCATAGCGGCTAGTCAAGCCGGGGCGACAACAAGAAGATTTATTGCCCCAATCTGCGTTTTGGCGAATTGGACACGCAACGCCTCGGCATAACCCCATATTTTGATGTGCATGGTCGCCTTGCCTGAACAATTCAATTGGCTCATGATTCACTGGCTCGCGTTGATCAGCCTGCTCCTGGTTCAGTTCGTTCTAAGCGGAAAAAGAAAAAATCTTGAAATATTGCGACGCCACGGAGGACGTGCTCTCCATTCTATTGCAATGTAATAAAATTTAGATACATAAGGTCAGGGCGAATGACTTCCGAAAAAGAGGGCACTAACCATGAAGAACAGGTCACATTTATACTACAAAGACGAGATGACGTTTGCTAAAACCCAAGCTGAGGGTATTCTTAATGCAAAGCTCCGTAGCGAGGTGGAACACCGACTGTTTTGGTTCATCGGCAAGGCGCAACGCAACAGAATTGCATATTATGCCCTGAGCATCATATCTATGGTGTCTGGAGCAGTGATTCCCGTGCTTAACGGTCTTGGCCGAAAGGGGGAACCATCGCTGGTTGACATCCTGGTTTCGGTGCTCGCAGCATTGGGTGGACTTGCAGCCGGGATATGTGCGCTGTTTAATTGCCGGGAGACCTGGAGTAGGAATCGCAAGTTTGCAGAGCAATTGAAGAATGATTGTTTACAGTGCCGACTGGCGGGAGAGGAACTGAGCGAAGCAGAAAAAGAGCTTGCTGCGAGTTTTCTGAATCTTACCAAAGATGAGTTGGGCGAATGGCTCAAACAAAAGCAGAACAAGCCCGAAACCAAATGATGAAACCGGAGGGATTGAACATGGAAACCTGCAGCCAGATTTGCGAGAATTGTCGCCAATGTGATATTCGCGCCAGGCTCAAGCCGGAACTGGTATTCCGGCCTGTCCCAAATACGAAGCCAGGCGACAACCTTCTCTTTGCCGAGGGTTGCGCCATAGCGACCGCGAACGCTTTGCTCGGCAATGTGCTCAGCACCTGTTCACAGCTCGGGCATCCTATGGTATTTTTGCAAAAAAAGCACGACACCTGCAAGACAAGGAGCCCCAACGCAAGCGAAGACGATTTCGCACAACAGTTCGATCGGCTGGAAACCACGGTGTTCTATGATCGCGGGGTATCTGTATGCCAATGCTTGCGCGAGGGCGATGGTTGGAAATATTGCCACGCGCTGGACGCCTTCATGGCGGATGCGTTGCTGCGGAACAAGGATGACCCATCGAAAATCAAGGAGAATTCGCTCGTCTTCCATGGCAAGTCCATCAAATTCCGTTGTGAGCCACACGACATTGTCTACAAAGGACGGACACTGCCCATCCGCCGCCTGTTCTACCAATGCCCGCGTTCGGGTCACTGCGAAATCGCTCATCTGATCAACATCAATGGCATCTATTGTGTGCTGATCCTTGGGCAATTGCTGGCTCCTGATTTGGAAGAGATACCACAGGATGCCGCATTGGTGGAAAGAAATCTCTGGGAACACTTCATGCCGAAGCGCAACGACGAGTTTGACCTGAGCAAAAACGCCTCCGAAGTAGACAAGGCCCGGCGTGAAGCTTACGTCAAAAGGATAAAGAGCGAAGTATACATAACGGATGTCAAAATNATTGACGATGATGGAAATTTGGAATCTTTGTCATTCATGGAGGCACTGGACGCATACTTCGCTAAGCTCTATGATAGCCTGCAGGCGATGTACTGGGCTCGCTTTGAAAAGGTGAAAATGAAAATCATAAGCCAAGCCATCACGGACTACATTGGCAAAGTGGACAGTATCTATCCTATCATCAAAAAAGAGCTCGCACATATGGAAGAGTCTGAATTCCAAAGCGAACTTTACAAAAAGGCAGCGGACCTGTTCAAAGTCATGCTGGAAAGATGTATTCCAACAACATCCGAGGACGATCATCCAACCATAACGGAGTTTCTGGGAATAGAAATCAATAAGGATGATATAACGATTAAGTTCGAAGGCAAAGACAGCAAAGTTGGTTTTGAACCTGCGACCGTGCCTCTTTCTATTCTGGAAAAGCTGGAGCGAGGCAAGGCTTTTCATGAGGCGGCTGGTGCTCAGGCTGAATACTTTGAATTTCACAAGAGCATTACTGGAACGCAGATGCCCGTGGTACGGGTGGATAACATAAAGCCTGCATTTGAGTATATCTCACAGTTTGAAAAAGAGAGTTTTCAGGATATTTTTTCACAAATCTATGATCAATTTGCGCTTGTCTGTACCTGCTTGAATTACCGCTTTTATGCAGAATATCTACGCTCTTTCGTCGCTTCCATGCGCCACGAACTGGCGCAGGTGCACAAAGGGCATCTGGATATGCAGAGCATGTCTACAAACAGGCTAAACGATCTTACAAATGAACGGCGTGACCTTCAAACTACTTTGCCGCGACCCGATGTGGATGAACTCCTTAAGTATTACCATCAGTACTTGCATGCATCCATGCTGCGCGTCAACAGTACGCGATACCTAACCATTATCCCTGAACCATCGAAAGGGACATTCTTTCCTTATGACCGATTCCTCTATAAATGGTCAGCTACTTATCAGTTGAATTCTGTGTTCAATAAATACAATCAACTGGATACTGTAACACATGTCAGCCTAAAGGATACGGACTTTCCGGAAATGTATTCCGACTCGGATTTAATGGAACAGGTTGCTTATAATCTGACAGAAAACGCATTTAAGTACGCCAGAAAAGGCACCAGGATTGTACTTGATTGCCGGGTTACCTCGGATAAGCAATGGTATGAGCTTACCGTCGTGAATTACGGATATGCCATTTTGGAGGAAGAGTTCAAAAAGCTGAAAAGTTTCGGGTTCCGTGCTAGCGCCAGCAACTCTAGTGACATTCAGGGCAGTGGCATGGGGCTTTGGTATTGTGAGCGCGTGCTGCAACGGCTCGGCGGCGAACTTAATATTCGTCGGGAAGAGGTTTGTGACTTTGACATTGAGGGCCTCATGCTGTATTGCCAGCTCGGCGAAGCGGATCAGGTCAAAGTGCAAACCTTTTTGCGGATGAAAGAACGCGAATTTGACGCAGAAAAATTTCATGATGATGTAAAAAGCTCCATGCGGAAGTTAGAAGAAAGTGAGTACCGCACGGATTTCATTCCTGAATTGCTGCCGCAGAAGCTGGATAACCCATTCACGCCGATGTCAGTAGCTCTCACAATCAAGAAGAAAACCTGGAAGTACACTTTCATCGCACGAATTCCGAACAAATAAGCGAGAGGAGAAAACCATGGGCAAGCGTATTTTTTACCTGGAGGATCAGCAATTTGGAGCATTAATGATCCGGATGATTGAAAGCAAAGGCAACCAGGTGGATTGGGTGCAGGATGTCGCGGGCGCGTGCTATTGTCTTGAGTGGGAGCCGGGGGTTAGCGCCTACGACTATCTCATCTTCGATTTGGGGCTGCCTGGCGGCGAAGTCATACACGCAGACGGCAGTGTGGAGACATACGGCGATACAGGTCTTGTGGTGGGTATAGAGTATATCCAAAAGAACTACAACCTTCTGCGCCCAGCCATGGAAAATGGACGGATGGCGATTTTGACGGGTCACTCCGCACAGTTTTCACCGCAGCTGAAACAGTTCCTAGAAGATGTGGATACCAACAGCAAGATTGTAAAATTTGACAAAGCGAGCGACGAAGTGACGAGACAAATCACGCGATGGCTGGGACTATAACATAAGGGAGGTGCGGCAGTGAATCAGGGCAGCAATGTGTCCCTTAGAGAAAGTAACTATGGCTTGGAAGCGCATCTGAAGGAATATGCGAAGCTTCCGGAATATGAGTTGTTGTATTCCAGTTGGCTCGTAGACAAGGAGGCCTGTTGCAAGCAACTGGAAGCTGTGGCGGTCAACTATCCACATTACAGCCGACACGACGCAACCCATTCCAAACAGATCCTCGCAGCTATAGAGCTGTTTTTGGGGGATAACCGTATCCGCGAGCTGTCGGCTTCTGATACATGGCTGTTATTACAGGCCGCTTACTCCCACGACATTGGAATGAGTCTTTCCGCAGAAGAACTGGTGAAGAAAATGCGGGGGGATACGGATTTCCGTAAGGACCTGAAAGAATCGTGTCTTCATGATTCGGACGCTTGGGCGGCATATCAATTCATTGAACCCCTGCTAAACGATTATGGTCAATCGGAGAAGTGGCCGTATGGTGGTTTTTTTGTCAATGAGTCGGACAAGCTAAACGATATAACCATTTCTCGCTGGATGGATGAGCGGCAAAAGTACCTGCTATTTAAAGGGGAACCTACCCGCTGGCCGTCAGAATTTAAAGATAAGTTTACTCTCGTTTTAGAAACCTATGCACGTAAACAGCATGGAGAATACAGCGAAAGCGTCCTCACGCAAGAGGCCTATGACGCCTGCGGCAGCAAGAAGGAGCATATACCGCTTCGCATGCGTCTGCTGGTGGCGAAAATCTCTTCCATGCACATGCAAGATCGGGCGGGTATCCTGGCGTTTCCCCAGGAGGATCTGGGAATCTGCAATGACTATGTCCACCCACGTTTTGCTATGATCATGCTGCGCATTGGCGATTTGCTTGACATGGATAACGGTCGATTCAATCAAACGCAATTGGACGTCATGGGGCGACAGGGCGAGGCTTCGTTAATCCATACCTTTAAACATGAGGCCGTAACGCATTTTCTGATACAACCCCTTGAAATCAGTGTCAAGGCAGATTTTAGAACGGAGTTCGCCGGACAATTGCTGGCCAGGAAAACAGGCAGCGAGGCCAGGAAGGAGAAGACTTCGCACAGCAGCGTATGCAACGGAATGCGCAATCAAGAATACAGCGAAGAAGAGAAAAACGAAATATACAAACAGCACCAAAAAGAAAGCGTGTCGATTGATAGCGAGCAGCGTACCTTGTGCATGAACGCCTGTATGCAGTTGTTCGAGTGGCTGAAGATGCTGGAAAATGAGCTGGAGTTTTTCTCAAAGCACTGGTTGGATATCGTGCCCCGCAAGTTTCCCGGCACTGTACCGTATTATCGGAGGCCGGAACTAAAAATTGGCGGAAACCTCGTGCAGGAAGACGAGCTTCAACTTCGATACGAAATCGCCACGGACCGTGCATCAGAAATTATTGAGGGTGCGGGGTTATATCAAAACCCGCACAGCGTGTTTCTGCGCGAGATACTACAAAACGCACTGGATGCCACCAAACTGCAAATATACCGCGATGTACTCAGCGGGATGCACCCTGGCTTCGCTCTGTCGGATAACAGTACTAACGATAATTCGGATAACAGTACTAACGATAATAAAGAGGCTCTGAAAAAGCTTACACCTTTTTGCTTTTTCGAGAGACTCATGCCCGCGATGCAGCAATATCGGATTGAAACATGGATCGGTATTGATCCGACCGATGACAAGCAATTGCAAGTACGTATACGAGACCACGGGACGGGCATCTCGTATGAGGCGCTCAAGGGTATGCGAAACATTGGGGCAATAGTGCATACGAAGAACGAAGAGGAAGAACGCCGGGAGATGCCGGAATGGCTCATACCCACCGGGCACTTTGGTATCGGCCTGCAATCAATTTTTTATGTGGCGAAGTCCTTTAAAATTTGCTCGCGGGCCAGGCATGAGCCGAATTACGGGGTGAAACCACCTTTGCGGGAGATGACCTTCTATTCCACACGCTTGGGCGGAAACATTGATGTCCGTCTGTGCAGCGATAAAGGCGCGGACGCTTTCGGATTCGGCACGGAGGTTATTATCACTATTCCCCTACGTGATGCCGAAGATCTTTCCCCCTTCTTCAAGGAGCCGGGCGAGCAATTTGACGCGCAGAAAAGCGACATTTGGGGTGGCCAACTATACGATGCGTTCACAGACAATTTTGATGTATTGGTTCAGAAGTTTCAAGAAGATCTGAACACATGTTTTCTGAGCCAGATATTTATTTTGGAAAAGCAGCAGAAAAATAGTGACAGGAACGAGAAGCCAATTTGCGAAGATGGCGACCAGCAGAACACGCTTCAATTACCTCCCGTATTTAAGCAAGATCGGTTTCCAGGAGATGACTTTCTCCGTGGGTCTTTTGGCGAATTCTGCGTGCTGCTTGATCATCACAAGATTAAGCAGTCGACAGAGGATCCCATGCAAGTACCAAATCCTTTCTTCTCCGTGTGGAGCGATACATACCAAATTTTGCTGAAGTTCAAACACCGTGAAAGGCTAGATTACGCTTTTGATGAGGGTGAACTGAAGTTTTACTATAAAAACATCCTGGTTCCTAAAACAAAAGGGCTTACATGTGCTCTGCGCATCCCTCACTGGGATGTGGAAGTGCATATCATGTCCAAACACGCAGGAAACCTGTTGCGAATCAACCGGGAAGACTTTTTGCCGGAAAAAACACAGCAGATTGTTCAAGCAATTCAAGATATGCACATCCAGTTGCTGAAAGATTTATTTTTACTTGAAGGAACTAAAAAAGGCCTCGAAGAAGCCAAGAAGGCGCTTAAAGAGAAGAAAGCAACCAATGAGGAAATAAAAAAAATCGAAAAAAAGATTGAGAAGATTGATTTCATCCTTCAAACTGTATGGCAAAGCAGAACAGATGAACAAGACAGAGCCAGTCCGGTTTTTTTACGGTTGCGGGAGTATTACCTAACCGCGCGTTTGCGCAGCGCGTATTATATCTGGCAATATAGCGGCGAGACCAGCGATGACGCACTCACCGCTTTATGCGACGAGTTGCCGACAGGACTGATTCGCCAGGATTGCATTTCCTGCTATGCATTAGGAGGAAACGTTTATCGGCATGTTAATATGAAAAGTATGATGAAGTACGGGCCCGTAGAGACCTTAATCCGTAATGAGACGAAGCGATCGCTTCTCTGGTTTTGTCCCCCTTATGCATGTAGCCACAATGACATATCCCTGACACGGGACATGAAAACTCCGTCCGATCAGGTGCGTTTGCTGTGCGCTGATGAAATGTACCACTACCAGCAGTTTTCTATCCGACGTTTTATCGCGCTGGAGCTCAGTGGGTGTGATGAGGTGCTCCCGATCTACCAACCTGTGAAGCGAAGCGGAGAAATAGTACAGAGCGTGGAAGATGACTATTGGCTTTATGCACGTCATGTTTATCGGGAAACGGCGAAATCCTGCGAAGCATATCAGCAGAAGTATAAGAAATATCCCATGGTTCGCATGGTGCTCCCTTCAAAAAAAGGATTCGAGTTGATTTCAGTTACGCGGTTACCCGCCGGGCTTGAGGAATCGGAAATTGCTAAGTTTGATAGTTATATTATTCTGCCTTTTGAGTTTGCCTTATTGGTTGAAGTGGTGGAGAACCAAAAAAATATTAAGGATCCGCTTGCGCAGTATCTGACCAACAAGTGGGGGAGAAATGAAAGGCTTACTGCGTTTATCGCGCAATATTCCGTTGCAAATAAAGATAAGAGCGCAGAAAAGCGGCGGGAATACCTCCAGGCTAGAAAAAAAGATGAACAAGAGGCGATTCTTCAACAATACTGCATATTCATGCGTCAGTTTATAAAAAGAATAGCAGAACAACATTGAAATCACCTTCCTGGTAAGGGCTGATTGGCAGGTCAAAAATTAATGTGCTTCGGGTTTGAGCGCCATGGAACCCCAGTATAAAGCCGGGCAGACTGAACCCAGCACAAAAAGGCAATGCGCCGCTGGAAGCGATTTGCGCCGCTGGTTATGTTTCGTCATATTGACGTCTAGACAGGGTCTTATGAAGAACCCGTAACCCCTTGTACCACTTGAAAAATCCCGTCTGAAGCGCTATAATAATAGCAGGAAAGCAATCGAAACCAGCGATTTTACAGATGGGACAGGTGGGAAAATGTACACCATTGAGGAATAGTCTAAATGAGCCGCTGACTTGGTTAGAACTGTTGTAAAAATCGCGGTACCGCTTGAATGAAATGGAGGAATCATGGCTACTGATTGGGAAAAGGAACAAAATCGACTTGATGCAATGATTGCTCATGGTTACCGGGAAGATGTAGTTAACAACCCGGATTTCTTTGACGCTGAAAAAGGTAAACTGAAATGGCCTGCAGGCGATGGCGCAAAAGACGGCACGGAAGAGCAGCTTGAACTACACATCGGAGACAAGCTGGTTCGCTATAACACATTAGATGGCGAGTATTTCGCTCCAGCTGATACAACGTTCGAAGATTTGAGCCTTCCGTATGACGAGAGCAAGATTGAGAAGACATATTGGATAGTTGACAAGCCATTCAATGTTGAGAAGTCGGAAATTGCGCCTGCTTTCGGCTCAGCAGGGGGCGGAATCCAATATCGGCTGAATGCCTACGAGGAATGCGCTTCGGAATACAATGAAGAACATGGATTGGGAGACAGTCCTTCCAACCTCGCGTTTGAGGGGTTCATTCATCAGATAGAGCAGGGCGAGGCACTCGGTGAAAAGACTATCAATGAGGAGCAAGATGATATGGCCAGCGCGTTCAACAAGGAGAACAACGACGAGAACTTCAAAAAGGAGAACTGGTCTCAGCTGTCACGCGAAGAGCGGCTGGAGGCTCTTCAGAAATTCGAGAATGAAAACGCCGATGCAGATGGAAGAGGCAGGCGTGATATTGTCGGGCAGGATATGCCCGAAGGGATGAATGGCAAGTACGAGCACGATGAGAACAGATATGAGATATCTATCAACAATAACTTCCTTGACGATCCCGATAGTGATCCCGAAAACGCAAAGAACACAGTTGCTCATGAAGGCCGCCATGCGACACAGCATGATGTAGTTGATGGCTTGATAGACGGCGACGAAGCAGGCATTGATGACGAACTAAGAGAGCAGCTTCGGGAGGATTTTGAATCCGATGAACAATTGGACGATGCGCAAAAAATAGAACACGCCCAAGATACAACGAGACCATCCGAGCGCGATGCGCGTGAATATGCCATCGACAAAAGCCCGGAGGCGAGTTTTTCGCAAGAAGACAAGGCGTCCTATGAGGTCTACGATAGCCTCGCCAAAGAAAACGCTTATGCCGAACAAAGCGCGCAGGATTTCGAGGCGTTTGAGCAGGGAAAACAAAACCAGTACAGCGCCGGCAACGCAGACGAAGGATACTCGGAATACCAGAAGAAGGTAAATGAGAGGCTCAACGATAACGGCCAGTCGATGTGAATTTAGGCAACGGGAGGGGTTTCATGGACATCACACGTGAAGTGATGCACGGTGGCAGCGTTGTTGAAAACGTGCCGCCGCTTAAGCCTGTCCCCAACCCCGCGAAGCAGGACGACCCGAGGACGCAGATCCGGGTTACCCTCAACGGCGCACAGCAGGGCGCACCCGGCACGTTCCACATAACGGAAGACGCTTTGAGCAAGCACATGATGTTCGTTGGCGGCACTGGTACCGGCAAAACGCAGTTGTTTTATCACTTTGTTGATCAACTAAAAAGCAATATGACTGACGATGATGTTATGCTTATCTTTGACAGCAAAGGAGATTTTTACGAGAAGTTCTTTACTGAAAAAGATATATTCATTGGCAACTCTGTACAATATGCCGAGGACTCGGCGAAGTGGAACATATTTCGAGAAATTCTTTCTGATGGTTGGGACGATGAACGCATTATTCTAAACGCACAGGAAATATGCAAAGCCTTATTTGCGGATCGGACGGAAGGAAACAACTCCAACCCATTCTTCCCCAATGCGGCGCGTGATCTGCTGGCAGCTATCTTGATCTCATACATACGATATGGCCGGAATGACCGTGAAAAAGGCGGTTTATTCGTCAAGAAAAACTTCAACAATCTGGAATTGAAAAATATGCTGAACAGAACGGATGGCAGTCAGGCAATTATCAACTGGCTGAAGCCACATAGCGATCTGCGCTCTGTTTCATCTTATATAAAGGGCGACAACGGGCAGTCGCAGGGCGTCCTGTCTGAAATGTATTCCGTCACCCGGGACATACTTACGGGTGTATTCGCGAAGCCAGGACTTTTTTCGATGCGCGAGTTTGTGCGCAAAAAAGGCGGCAGGGCTTTGTTTGTAGAATATGATCTGTCCATCGGTAGCGTGTTGGGGCCGGTATATTCTCTGCTGTTCGATTTGGCTTTTCGAGAGGCCCTCGGCAGAACCAAGAGTGCGGGCAATGTTTACTTTATTATTGATGAGCTCAAGTTGCTGCCGCACTTGCAGCATCTGGATGACGGCATCAACTTTGGCCGCAGTCTCGGCGTGAAGATTCTTGTCGGCCTGCAAAATATCAAGCAGCTTGAAGCGGCTTACGAAGAAGCGAACGCGAGGAACATTATTTATGGGTTTTCCTCCGTGTTCGCTTTTCGCTCCAACGACCCGGAAACCAGAAAGTATGCGTCCGAACTGTTTGGCAAAAACGTTGTGTTGGATAGGTTTCAGTATCTTTACCAGGGGATTGATCTGATCCAAAAAGAGCAGGAGCAAATGAACGTGCGGGAAGGGAATGTTGTGGAGGACTGGGATTTGGCAACGTTGGGTACGGGCGAAGCCATTGTGGGATTGACATCCGAGAAGCCGTTTCGCTTCTACTTTGATCTGTATCGCAAAGGAGGGAAGCGCAGTGGGCAGTGAGCTTGATATTGTGTTTGGAGCGTTTCGCCTGATGGGTTCCGCTGTCAACACTGGCGTTAGCCTTTGGCAGAAAGGGCAGGCAAAAAGAGGAATACAAGACTTGCATGACCAGTGTTACGCTGATAACGTGCAGCACAGGCGCATCCTTCAGGCACAAGAATATAGCGGGCAGTTGCCTATGCTGAAGAACGAAGTTTTGTTGTGCACCCCTTCAAGGGAAGAAATACGGCTCGCGTTGCTGCCACCCAAAAAAATCGGCACTATGCAAAGTGCAATTGTGTCTGGCGGCAAAGCTGCTGTCAGAAACCGCAGTGTCTTTGCGCTGGTCGAAAATACACTCGCACACGATGTACCCATTATTGCCCTGCATTGTAATAATGAAAATTTGGTGCAAACGCTCAGTTCTGGCATGTACGGCAGCAGGATCAACATCGTCGAACAGGGACATATGTCGTACAATCCGTTTTTCGGCATGAAACCCAGCCAAATCAGCAAGATGCTCTATGATACCATCCCTGAGCAATATAAAGTAGGTCTCGGCACAAGAGATGTGATTGGCGTAATGGCTGAAGTGATATTTGCCAGAAACATGATCCCAGGTCCGGCCACCATGTCTTCGTGTCCCATATTTGAGTTGAAAGACTTGATAGGAAAAATGGCGGGCAAGGGATATCTAGATCAGGCGAAGGCTCGGCGTTTGACCGCTGACTATGTATCCTCACAAGGTGAAGTACGTGCGCTTTCCCACTTCCTAACGGACTTGAATTCGCAGCTTGCGCGACTTACAAACGAAAACGGCAGAGATGGTTGCGACATAAACGAAGCGATTAAAAATCGCGACGCGGTTTTGATCAATGTCGGTACGAATAGCAACGATTTGGTGATCGCCTTGGTGATTCATCATTTGAAGCTACTGTTTGATCAGGGAAGCCAGTTTTTGCTGCTATTGGATGGCATAGATTTGGCAAAGTACAAGGATTTGCAGGAATTGGTCATCCATAATCGAACAGGGTACTATTTGAGCTATGATGATCTCTATGTCAGCGTTGGCAGCGACGAGAAGATGTTTTCCACGGTTGTTGGCGATGTCGGAAAGGTGATTATTTTCTCGACGGCTTCGGGGTTCACCAGTGCGCAGTGGTCAAAATATCTTGGTGACTACGAGCGGCACGAGCCCAAAGACGGAATCAATATTGGCTCGCAGGGTGTTATTGGCGCGAATGTCTCCAACAACTATTCGGTTGATATCAAGCGAGAGGCACGGGTTCCCCCGGAAATCCTAACGCAGTTACAAGGAAATCAGGCTTGCGTCTATGACGGTACCAGCAATACAATTATGTTCGTTGATATAACATAGGAGGAAAAGCAGAATGAGCGATACGCTTGACACATCCATGAGCAAAACCAGAGACTTCTTCGAAAGTTTTCTGGCCGAATTTGCGGGAGGTTTTTCCTCTGAAGAGGAACGGCAACTGTTCATCAGAAATATAACCCGCCAATATCTGGCCCCCGCTGAATCCGAGCAGAATGACGACTTTTTCTTCAGCATCATCAAACCCGCCATTGCATCCTTAATTCGATTGAAAGACGACTCAGCAAAAGAACTGCGCTATCTGCGGGAACTCTTAGCCGAGAAACAATGTGCCAACGAAGGCACCGAGTACGCCGTTGAGATCATTGATGGCTTCTTGGAAGGCATTGACGATATCTTGCTCAACTATGATGTGCAAGCCTTCCGCTGCGAAAACAGCAAATTTAATCCCCGGCGGCAAAGCGTAGTGAAAAAGCTGATTGCCGAGGCGGATGGGCAGGCGCGGACTGTAGCGGAAAGCCTGGGCGAAGGCTATGAGCGCAGGGGTGTTGTGATCAGCAAAGAACGCGTTGCGGCTTATGCTGCGGAATCGGACACACAGAACAAGGGAGGAAACTGAGTATGTATTTTTATGGAATTGACTTGGGGACGACGTACTCCTGCATTGCAAGGGCCGATGCGAATGGCAAGGTTGAGGTTCTGAAGAACATTGAGGGGAAGAACATCACGCCATCGGTGGTGGAGTTCAATAGTCCCACTGAGATCGTTGTTGGCGAAACCGCCAAAGGCGACGCCATTCTGGCTCCCGACAATGTTGTACTTTATATCAAGCGCTCCATGGGCAAGCACGATGCCAGTCAGGACTTTCACGGGCAGTCCTTTACGCCGGAGCAAATTTCGGCCTTTATCATCAAAAAGTTGGTGAGCGACGCCGAAAAAACGACCGGGGATAAAATCACGGATGTGGTGATCACTGTTCCGGCTTATTTTGGCTTTGACGAACGGCAGGCCACCGAAAACGCCGGGAAGATCGCGGGTGTGAATGTCCTTGCGATTGTTAACGAGCCAACCGCAGCTGCGATCGCCTACAGCCAGCAGACCAAGGCCAAAGAGGACAAGGTTGTTTTGGTGTACGACTTGGGCGGTGGCACGTTCGATATTACTGTAGCTGAGATCGTTGGTGACAAGGTGACCGTGATTGCGACAAACGGCAACCACGCGCTTGGCGGTAAGGATTGGGACACAGAACTAATGTCCTATTTCATCGCACAGTTCTGCGAAAAAACCGGCGTTGCCGAAGAAGAAATTTATGAGGACAGCGAAATCCTCAATGAACTGGTGATCAAAACCGAGGAAGCCAAAAAAGAACTTACGAGCAAAGGCTCCGCTTCTTTCACATTAAGCATGGGCCGGGGCAAACGCGCCAAGCTGGAAGTGACGTTGGAGAAATTCAATGAACTCACGAGGCATCATTTATTAAGCACGGTGGAACTGACAAAGGTTGTTCTGAAGGAAGCGTCCTCCAAAACCAGCAGCAAGAGCAAGCCCTGCAATCAGTTTGATGAAATTATCTTCGTCGGCGGTTCCACACGGATGCGCCAGGTCAAAGAGGCAATGAAAAAAGAGTTTGGCGCAGACCCGCAGATTTTCGAGCCGGACGAGGCTGTTGCGCGTGGTGCGGCATTGCTGGCGCAATTTCTCGCCACCACACCGCAGGATTCCGGCAGTGGTGCCGGTGGAATGAAAGCGGCGCCACCAGCCCGGTTTGGCGAAGTCACCAGCAAGAGCTACGGCATTGAAACCCTCGTGGACGGCAAGGAAAAGCTGAGCAATGTGATTTTGAAGAACGACGAAATTCCCCTTTCCAACACTCAAACGTATTATACCGTGCAGGCGAATCAGCGCTCTGTTCACATCATTGTATACGAAAGCAATCTGATGGAAGAAACATTGGAACTGTCCTTCGGAAAGCAAATCGCGGACGGTCATTTGGAACTCCCGCCCGGTTTGCCGGATGAATCCCCGCTGGATGTGACGTTCTCGTTAGATCGAAACGGCCTGCTTGCGATCACGGCAGTGGAGCGCACCAGAGGTTCCAAGTGCCATATTGAAGTCAAAACTGAGGGTTTGTCGGAATCCGAAGTCCTGAAACTGCAGCGGCAAACGAGCCGCATGAAGTTGGGCGACGACGATGAGCCTGCTGTTGCGGAACCAGCCAGACCCGCACCGCCGCCACCGACAAAAACAGAAGCCCCCGCCGCAAGCGGTGATGACCCTTGGAAATTCTAAACGGAAATATTCTCTGAACTCACAGGTGTATATTCGAAAGGAGCAATTGCCATATGCCCGCACAAAAAGAAAATTATTACATCCTGCTTGGCTTAGACCCGTCCGTTACAGATCAGGTCGCTGTTGATGAGAAGATCAACGAGATGGAGAAGAAATGGCGCGATCTCGTGAACAAGCTCAACAAGCCTGAACACAAACGCCTGCTTGAACTGGTTCCTGAAATCAGGAAGCGGTTGAGCGACCCTGTTCAGCGGAAAGCCGAGGCAAAAGCCGCTGTTTTTGCTGCTGCGATTGACCCGGCAAAGCTGGAGCAGGCTGAAAAGGCGTTGCCAGGGAATTATGGGAAAATTCCTGAGTCACTTGCGCATCTCAACTATACGGATGTTTATGATTTTCTGAGCCGTGAACCGGCAAGCGGCATCAGAACAGGCCGCTATGGGTTTGGCGATACTGCCGACGCGTTGACAGATCGAGCAAAGGAACTGATGGAGGCTTACCGCAATAAAGGTGATGTTGCAACCGATCAGATGCAACTTGCGTCCCTTATTGCCGATTTTATGTCCGGCGGGCAAAAGGAAATCTACGACACCTATATCATCCTCTTTGTTAAGGCCGCGCTATGCAAAGAGATCGACAAGGTGATCGAGGTCGTTGGCGAACTTGGCAAAGACCAACAGGCCAAACTGTCGTCTAGCTTCACACGCCTTTTCTTCTCACAGAAGGATGTTGGCACCTTCATCCGTGATTATTGCGAGTATCAGGGCTACAAAACCGGCGCAGGACAAAAGCAAGCGGCCCCAGTTGGAGCGCCCGCCGAAGCCCCTGCCTTTGAGGGCGGCGAGCCCAGCAGTCCTTTCGATATGCCGTTCGGAAGTACAAATCCGAACCCTGCAAACGTTAAGTCACAGAAGAATGCAACCGCTGGGTTGCTGGGAATTTTGTTCGGTGCCGTTGGCGCTCACAATTTCTATCTCAAACGCAAGGCGCGCGGTTTTGTACAGCTTGGGCTAACGGCGCTGGCAATTCTCTCGCAAGGCAAGCTCGGCATTTTGGCTCTGGCCGCTGGCCTTTGGGGCGTTGTTGAAGGCGTTATGATCTATGGCGGCAAGATTGATGTCGAGGCCGAAGATACACGCTTCAACAAGTTGGCTCTTTGGGCCAAGGAGCATAAGCCCGTAGCGATTAGTGCAACGGCAGGCGTCGTTGCGGTTAGCGTTGCATTTCCGTTTATCTTGGGGGCGATCGGGAAACCCAGAAATCTATCTCCTGACAGAACTACCACTAACCCGACTATGGCGGTTGTCAATCAGGATGAAGAAGCGCAAACACCTGTGACATCAACTACTTCTGCTCCCATCATAGTGGATAACAGAGTTTTACTGGGACGCGATCTAGCCGCAATCCAGTCTAATCGCTATGCATTACAAGCAGATGTTTCTCTTGGCGGTAAACAATATCAAAACGCGCTGGTGTTTGAAGGACATTGGAATGAAGTGTCATATGCAAACTTCAATCTTGATAGGCAATACACTGCTATTACTGGTACATTCGGACATGTTGACGAAACTGCTGAAGGCGACGTGACCATGAATATTTATGGCGATGGCAAGCTTATCAAGTCAATTGACCTAAAACCAAATATGTTTGCTGAAACTTTTGCGGTCGATGTCACGGATGTTCGCCTGCTGAAATTTGAAGCTCCAAAGATTGAGAATGGCAGTGGTACAAAATATGCTTTTACGGATATGGAGCTTTCTACAGATACAAATATTCAAGCAGAAGAGACATCGGCCCTGAATCCAGTCGTATCTGAAAATGGATTACTACTTGGGCGAGACTTAACTGCAATTCAGTCTAATCGATATGAAAGTCAGTCAAACACAACGCTCGGCGGAAAGCAATGCAATAATACCTTGGTATTTGAGGGCCATTGGAATGAAGTTGCATATGCGAACTTTAACCTTGACAAACAATATTCAACAATTACAGGTATATTTGGGCACGTCGATGGAACCGTTGAAGGTGACGTGACTATGAATATATATGGTGACGGCAAACTTATCAAATCCGTAGATTTAAAACCGAATATGTTTGCAGAAGCCATTACGCTTGATGTTGTAGGAGTGAGGTTGCTAAAATTTGAAGCTCCAAAGATTGCAAATGGCAGCGGTTCAAAATACGCCTTTTCTAATATGGAGCTTTTTGTGGATTCAAATGCTCCAGAAGTGAGAACGCAATCAGTGATCGACAGAAATGCTCTTGTTCTAGGATTCGATGTGGAGGGAAGCGATTCTAACCGCTTTGCGACAGAGTCAACCGTTTTGTTAGGAGGCATCCGACAATTCAATGCTTTAGTGTTTGAGGGCCATTGGAACGAGGTGGCAAGCGCAAACTTCAACCTCGACAAAAAGTACTCGACGATCACAGGCATATTCGGGCATGTAGACGGAACCGTTGAAGGTGATGTGACCATAAACATTTATGGTGATGGTAAACTTATTAAATCTATTAATCTGAAACCCAACATGTTCACTGAAGCGATTACGTTAGATGTTAAAGACGTGCGCCTGTTAAAATTTGAAGCGCCAAAGATTCAAAATGGCAGTGGCACAAAGTATGCATTCTGCAATATGATTTTGAAGTAGCTGTTTTTCCTTGGTTGCACAGAGAATAGCCCCGGAGCAAACCCGTAAATTCTCACCTTAAGTTCCACCATTGGAGAGGGTGGACATAAAATGTTCTTCCGCAAAAATCCGTTTTTGTCACCAAAACTGAACACTGACTGAAAGCAGAAGGCTTGACGTTCAAGAGGTTTGTCCTATGCTGGTTTTATGCGACACGGATTTTTGCGGAAGGATCAAGCCTGCACCCTTTAATCGACATAATCGGCAAAGCCGTCCTCTCCCGTACAGTACTACAGAAGGGGCGACTTTGTTTGTAATAGCTGCTCTTGTTGCTGTTTTTGGCGACTTTTTATTCTTCGTTATTTTGTTACCACTCCCATATATTTCTCGTTGCTAAGCATGCGGTCAATGGTCGAAGTGCTCCATTTGGTTTTTCCAGTGACGGTTTTGATGCCATGTTCCTCCAGCCAGCGTTTGATTTTTCGGCAACCATAGCCTTGCAGGTACAACTCAAATATTTTGCGCACAACAAGGGCCTCCTCCGGCACGATAACCAGACGGCCCTGTTCATCTTTGGTGTAGCCAAGAAACTGTGCGTGATTTAGTTTAACGTTGCCGCTTCGCATGCTCTGGCGAATGCCAAATTTGATGGCCTCGCTGCGCGCTTCGCTTTCCGATTGTACAAGCGCGGCCAAGATGTCTATAGTGAAATTATCAGCTGTCATTGTGTTGATCCTTTCTGTTTCAAGATATAACGTAATGCCGAGTGATTTCCATTCACGTATGCACTTGATGAGTTCCAGGGCATCCCTTCCAAGGCGACTCATGGATTTTACGATAACCATATCGATTTTATCTCGTTTGCAATCGCGGAGCAAGCACTTGTAACCCTCGCGATTTTTCAAGCGAATACCAGAGGCGATGTCAGTATAGATACCGACCAGTTCCCAATCAGGATTAAGCGTGATCATTGCTTCATAGGCACGAACTTGCTGTTCCAGGCTGGCCAACTGGACTGGAGCGTCAGTACTGACACGACAATAAGCGGCAACACGCCTGCGCTGCCGCTGAGGTTTGTTGTTCAGCTGAGTTATTTTCCTTGGGGCCATCGAGCATCACCAAGGAGAGTATAACAAAATAAGCTACATTCCACAAGGTAATCCTTGGTAAATGTAGCTTATAACATGGTACACCTTCAGGGACTCGAACCCTGGACACCCTGATTAATACGTATGAGATTCCTAAAGCAAAAGCAACAACGCCAAAACCCCCGCCAACGCCCCCAGCGCCATGCCGCCGAGCCCCCCAAGGCCGAGCAAGCCAAGGCCACCAAGGCCGTCCATGCCGCCCAGGCCCATCAGGCCGACGCTGCCAAAAAGAACTCACAGCCAGGAACATATCCCCGCCGGAATCAACTCGCTGGCTTGGGGTCGGAAACCGCAAGCAGGCGCGGTATAAAGGGCTCCAGGGTCA
>JGI24702J35022_10000754_pt1 | contig 19998 bp, 24 predicted proteins | sample TergutTh196P4_FD_35022 | JGI IMG/M metagenome (IMG submission 35022)
GGCTCCGCACACAAGTTTTGACAATTGTACAAGTTTTCACCGCAGTACCAGTGCGTTGCCTGTAACCAACCTGTGTTTTTGGATGCCCACTGAACAGTTTCCAACTAACCGACCCGTGTTCACTTATTCAAAAATTAGTTTAAGCAGAGCTTTTTTGGTACGCGGATTGACTGCGCTTCCCTTTACCTCTCCGCCTGTGAATACAAACACTGTAGGAATGGACATTATGTTATACCTTGCCGCAAGGTCTGGATGTTCATCGGTATTGACATTGTACACCTCGATTTCGCTTGTGTACTCAACCGCTATTTCCTCCATTATTGGGGCAAGCCGTTTGCAATACGGACACCAATCAGCCGTGAAAACTACAACAATGCGTTTTCCACTTGTCTGCATTAATGCCTCAAAGCCCTGCTTATCCAGATTTTCGATCATATTTTTCTCCTTTAGTACCTCACAGATCATTATCTGCAATAAAAACAAGCTAATTTCGCGTTCTCGTCTACTAGCCACTAGATACTAGCCACTGGGCTGCGCCAGTGAGGCTTAATCATAAATTGGATTGTGGGCGCAGCCCGCTTTGGGTTTTGGGCTAACTACGCATGATATAATCAGCAGCCGCTTTTGCCGCTGTCGCTCCATCGGCGGCGGCTGTTACGAGCTGCCGAAACGGTTTGCGCCGCGCGTCGCCTGCGACGAACAGCCCCGGTTCAGATGTCGCGCAATCCTCTCCCGCTATAATATAACCCTGTTTGTCAAGCTCGACTAGTCCGGCGCACAGCGCTGTCTGAGGGATAGAGCCGATCGCCACGAACACGCCGGATACCGCGAGAGTTTCTTCTTCATCGTTTTCCATACAACGTAGAGTTACGTTTTCCACGCGACTTGTACCGTTAATACTTGTGATGATGCGGTTGAGGTGCAGAGTAATATTTGGCGTTCCCTTTACTTGGATCACAGTGTTGCCTACGGCGCGGAATTCCTCGCGCCGGTGGATCAGGTGTACTGTAGTACATAGTTTTGACAGTGTCAGCGCGTCGTCAAGCGCCTTGTCGCCGCCTCCTATTATAGCAACGATCTTATCACGGAATAGCGCGCCGTCACAAGCAGCGCACGTGGCTACGCCACGGCCAAGAAACTCCTCCTCTCCTGGGACTTCGAGCATACGTTGTTTCTCCCCAGCAGCGTAGATTACTGCCCGCGATGTAAACAACATGTCATCGAGCGTTGTTATCTGCCACAGGTCGCCGTCGCGTACGAGCGAGCGCGCCGTCTGAGCCGTCAATTCTGCGCCTAGCGTCTCCGCCTGCGCGCGTAGGTTTTCGCTGTACTCAAAACCGCTGGCTCCCGGCATTGCCGGATAGTTTTCTATTGCCAACGTGGGGAAAATGCGCCCCCCGAACTCTTCTGCTTCCAGTACAGCGCATTGCAGCGCGCTTCGCTGTAAATATATCGCTGCCGTCAGACCCGCCGTACCGCCGCCAATGATTATTACATCCGTCATTCTAACGCGCCTACCATTCTTTACCGAAAGAAGGGGCGCCATAAAGGGTCCCTTCTTTCATAAAGTAATTATGTGCTATGCTCAAGGGAACTATTGGTTCTCTTTTCTGAAGCATAAGAACCAATCGAGGCAGTACATGTTTTCATCTTTGCTCTCGACGCGCTCTTTAGCGACGCCACAGGAATTGGCGGTCGGAACGATAACATCGTCGCCAGGTTGCCAGTTGGCGGGTGTCGCGCACGCGTCCTTATCCGCTTTCTGCAACGCTAGAACAAGGCGTTTGATTTCATCGAAATTACGTCCAGTGGTGAGTGGATAATACATTATCGCCCGAATTTTCCCTTTCGGGTCGATTACAAATACGGCTCTGACCGCTTGAGTATTCGATTGCCCCGGCTGGATCATCCCATATTTCTTTGCGACATCCATGCGAATATCGTCGATGAGAGGGAACATGACTTCGATATCTTTCAAGCCTTTCCACTCAAGTTCTTTAATTTTGCGCAGCCAGGCTATATGTGAGTATAACGAATCAACGGATATGCCAACAAGAGAGGTGTTGATCTTCTTAAAATCGTCCATCATGGACGCGAACATCATGAACTCTGTTGTACAGACGGGTGTAAAATCAGCGGGGTGAGAGAACAGGATGACCCATTCGCCTTTATAATCTGCCGGGAACTTGATTGGCCCCTGTGTCGTTATTGCCTCGAATTCCGGAGCTGGGTCACCGATGAGCGGCATTTTGTTGTAGGTATCTTCCATTGTGGGTGCCTCCTTGTAGTTTTTATTATGCCTAAGGATTATTTTAACATTTAAAATGTGTAAATGCAAAGTTTTGTGTATAAAAAAATAGCGATAAAATATGCTTCAATTTGATTATTATCACATATCAGTAACTATCGGCCAAAGGTAAATTCCTCAAAATGAAATTTCACGAAGATCCCGCTGTTTTTAAATCCAATCCGCAAACTGTCCAACATTGCTTTCGGACCGCAAAAATAAACGTCAGGCTCGTTGTTGACATTAGTAGTTTCTTTTATTCTTTCAACGGTTAAAAACCCTTCTTGTAAACTGTCAATCAAATTAACCCGTAAGTTCGGCTTGTTCAAATTTTTTAATTCATTTAGATACGCGCCCTCATCTCCATTATAAGCATAAAACAAATCAACCGAGAAATCCTCCGGTATGTTCGATTGAAAGAAAGTTAAAAATGGCGTGATCCCGATTCCGCCGGCAATCCAAATTTGATGCTTTCCGCCTGATGTATAATCAAACATACCGTAGGGTGAAGATGTGAGAAATTCATCGCCAACCTTGATGGTTTCCGCCAGCTTTGCCGTATGGTCGCCCAGCGTTTTTATGGTGAACCGAATCGTGTCGCTTTGAGGCGAATTACTGATTGTAAACGGGTGTGATGTGAATTGAACGTTGCTTTTCGGAATCTTCAAAAAAACAAATTGCCCTGGTCGGTAGGTTATGTGTTTCCCGGTTGCCTGACCGGTGATCTCGAATATTTTATTAGCTACTTTTTGCACTGATATTATTTTATATTTCGCCGAGAACGCGGTTTGCTCAAATAGAAAGACGATATAGATAGCGGATACGATGCCCGCCAGGTTCAAAAGATGCATCCAAGTGTTGAAGGCGTTGAACGCCAAGGGATCCCTGGACGCGATATAATAGTGATACACGCCGATCGCGTAGGGGAAAACCATAAATTTATGAATGATTTTCCATGTTTCGTAATTTAGCTTTTTCGCAATGATGGCGGTTGAAATCAGTATAACAAACAGTATCAGACTGGGTAAGCCCCATGTCCACCTATACAGAGTCGCAGATCGAAGCGCCATTCGGGCTGTAATCAGAATAACAGGGTGTGCGGAAGCCAACGCGACTGAGACGATGCCTGTCCATCTGTGAACAATGTAGGCTTTGTCCAGACCGTTGAACAAACTATCAAGGGCGCGGTTACGGGTGGCAATAACAAAAGTACACGCAAATCCGGCAAGAGCTAGCGACCCAATCAGACGCGCTAACGAATATCCAAACGGCGTTTGGCTGCCAATAACGGGGATAAGCCAGCAAACAGTTGTAACAGAAGCTACTGCAAATAACGCAACTATTCCTTTTTTCATAACGCAACCCTTTATTATGCTTTCAGTAACAAAGGACTCCCCATTAGTTAGCCGTTTTTGCTGGGAAAGGGTTGACAAATACCCTTGCAGCCAGTTCCATATCAAGGGTTAAGAGCAACCCGTCGGTTTCGCCTATCAGGTGTAGTCTATCCAGAACGTCCGTAGCGTTGGCTTCTTCTTCGACCTGCTCGTTTACATACCACATCATGAATTGATAACAGGCATGGTCGGATTCTTGCAGGGCAAGGGTTGCGATAGTGTTAATAAGCGCTGTGACCTTTTGCTCATGGACATAAACCGCTTTGAAAATCTCATTGGCGCCAGCAAAGGATGAAGGCGGCTGTTCAATGGCTTTTAGGATCGGAATAGCGTTGCGTTCGATCATGTACTCATAGATATGCGTCCCGTGAGCCATTTCCTCCTGCGCCTGTACAAAGAGCCAGTTGGCGAAGCCTTTGAGACCGAGGTCGTTTGCTATGGCGGACATAGACAGATACAGATACGCCGCGTAGTATTCCGCGTTGATTTGCTCGCTTAACGCGTTGGTTAATTTTTCACTAAGCATGATAGTTACTCCTTTTTTAGTAATTGTTCCTGGGTAAAGCTAGCTACTTTAATACCAATTGAGTTCAATTTACAATTTGATTAGAGAGACTCTAATTATTTAAAACACCGTTCAACCCGTGTTCGCCGACAGTTATCGGCAACCTTTCCAGAATCGCAAAGATAGCATATTTCGTTGACGAGCATATCGTTATTAAAGAACTCGTCAAGATTCTTAAGGGTGGTTTCAGCGATATTTGCGAGAGCTTCCTCAGTCAGAAACGCCTGATGAGATGTTAGAAGAACATTCGGCCGCGATACAAGCAGGGCTAGAATATCATCTTTTATTATAGTTCCTGATAAGTCCTGATAGAAGAAATCGGATTCTTCTTCGTATACATCAAGCCCCGCTCCGCCTACTTTCTCGCTACTTAAGGAATCAAGCAGGGCGGCGGTGTCAATAAGCGCTCCGCGCGATGTGTTTATTATTATTACTCCGGTTCTCATCCGGCTAAACGCTTCCGCGTCCAGTATATGTTTGGTTTGGTCAGTAAGCGGGCAATGTAGGGATATGATGTGGCTTTCCTTGAAGATTGTGTTTAAATCGGTGTACGTTATGTCGGAATCTTTCACCGGATAAGGGTCGTAAGCTATGACATTCATTCCAAATCCCCGGCAAATACTAATAAATACACGGCCTATTTGGCCGGTTCCTACAACTCCGGCTGTTTTTCCGTATAGGTCCATCCCGCTAAGTCCTACCAAACTGAAATTGAAATCACGGGTACGGTTGTAAGCCCTGTGGAGTTTCCTATTTAGCGTGAGCAAGAGAGCCATGGCGTGTTCCGCTATTGCGTGAGGCGAATACGCCGGGACTCTGACAATATTGATTTTTCCGTACGCGGATTCTACGTCAACATTGTTGTAACCCGCGCATCGCATTGCGATCAGTTTGACGCCGATTTCGTGTAAAGCGTCGATCGTTGCGGCTGTTATTTCGTCGTTTACGAACGCGCAGACCGCCCCGCAGCCTTTTGCGAGTTGAGTGGTTGTGAGGGTTAGTTTGTTTTCAAAATAGACGATTTCGTATTTTGTGTTTAGTTTATCAAACCATTTTTTGTCGTATGGCTTTGCGTCAAAAAAAGCGAGTTTAATCATAAAAAAACTCCTCGTACTGGTTTCCTTATTCACCATGTTTGAAAATTAGATGATATCAGCATATAGTAAAGCACCATCTCTTGTCAAGACAAAATTATAAAAAGAATGTGAAAAGAATAAGTAAAAGTGAAAATAATGTGAAAATAATGAGGAAATATGCTGATTATTTGCGCGTTATTTGGCGCTTGCTACTGTTCAGTGGGTATCCAAAAAATCGCAATGGTTACAGGCTCCGCACACAAGTTTTGGCTAATATCACAAGTTTCCATCAATGTACTAGTGCGTTGCCTGTAACCAGCCTGTGTTTTTGGATGCCCTCTGAACAGTTACTGGCGCTCCTGGAATAATTTAAAAAAGTGTGCATAGAGTAACTGGTGAATCTTAACGTTGCTGTTTTGCCAAAATCGTGGTATCATTTGGGCGGAAAGGGGAATAACGAAATGGGATTGCTTCCGCTTTTCCCAAAAAGAACTGATTTCATAAATTCGTTTTCTATGTGGCATGATTTTGACAACAGCCTGCTTCACAACGGCGTTCAAGCGATGTTCGTTGAGCTGTCTAAACTAAAAAGTATTTTGAAAAAACGCGTTGAAATTATGACGGATATTGAAAGGATTTCGGTGTTCCTTCGGTATGCCGACAATCCTGAATACCGGAATGCTATTTTACCTCTAGGAAAAATCTAAATTGGCATAGTGCATGTCCGAAGGAATCCAGGATTAATTAAAAAGAGAGTGGGAGTAAAGGCGATGGATACGGATACGGATACGGATGCGAGGCAGCAAGTCAATAGTTATAAGTTCCAGAAAAAGCCTTCTGAAATGGGCAAAAGATTCGGCACAATCCAGATAGGGGATGAAGAACGGTATAATTTCCTTCTTTTCCCAATGGAAAGTAATTTGTTGAAAATCAACAGGATAAAACAGATCAACAATGGCAGACGGGTTATCGAGGCTGTGTNCGTGTGCCTTTTCGTCATTGATGGCTATTTAAATAAAATCGAATATGATCTTGATGAGTATTTGACCAATGATGTAGAGTTATTTGCCGCAGGTCTTTTGATGGCCTTTGATCCATTTGTAAATGAAAATATAGAAACCATTCTTACTTCGCACGAGATGGTTGACAAAAACACAGTTGAAAGTCTGTCTAAGTTTTTTAGGATACCAATTAAATGCCTGATAAGAATAAACCAGTCTATTGAACTATGGACAAAAGAACTCGGAGTAAACGGATATTTCAATTTCCTTGAAAAGACAATGGGAAAATTGGTTCAAAGAGACGAAAAAATGGAATTTGCTATCAGAGCTGACAATCTGTAACTTCTTGACACAAACTAAGAAAAGGCGGCTCAAATGGCAGGTAAAAATAGCGTCGATATACAGTGTAAGGTGTCGGAAATTGATCAACAGTTTCGTTGTAGTATAAAGAAAACAATCCTCAGTCTGGAGAGTATGCCCAAAAGGTATAGTTTAAAGGAACAAAACCGGATGATTTTTCGTCATACAGTATTACAATTTCCCACTTTATACGAACGTGTTTTATTCTGCCAGTTGCTCCGCTGGAATAGCTATTGTTAAAATTACTTTTTTCAAGTTTCGGAAATATTTAAGAGCATCCAATTACTGGGGTGGGGCATGCTGACTAATACTTCTTCTAAAAGAAAACGCGACGCCGTTTACTTGCCAGCGTCACGTATGGTTTCGATTTCTTCACGGGTAAGACCTGTATCTTCAACAATTTCTTCTATAGGTCTGTTTCGGTTAAGTAGTTTCTGCGCAATCTCAGCCTTTTCTTTTCGGCGCGCATTTCCGAGCGCCGAAGCTTCGTTGTTCCGGGCAAGGGAGCGTAGACGTTCTATTTCCCGGAACTCGGCTGTTGCTGTGACCGTGCGGTATGCACCGATAGCTTGTTTCATAATCGACACTCCCATCGCTTCAATTCGTTTCAAGTCCTCTTCTGTTTTTGCGTTGAACAAATTAAGCCACAATTTCAATTCATCAGTAGCATCTGTTACCTCTGGCAACTTTGGCAGCTCATAATATTTCAAGCAAAATCTATCAGTCAAAAGCGTATGGCGCTTTACTTCAAGAGCCTGATATTCCGAATAAAACTCTTCACATTTAAACGCCATAAACGCAAGAATGCTAATGACGATTGTGCGTGACAAATCAATATACTCCCCGCCTTCTTTTAGCGAGGATGAAAACTCACGCGCCCAATAGTACAAGCTGCGTATGGGGTAGTTGCCTTCGTCAGCTACCTGCATTTCAAGGTCAATCCTCTGTCTGTCAACCGTAATACTGATGTCAAGGCGGCAGAACTTTTCCCCCACCGCTTCCGGCGGTATTTCAGGGTTTGTAACAAGAAATTCCGTAATGCTGCTCTGCGGTACGCCAAGCATCCCCGCGACGAGCCGTTTTAGCAAATGTTGATGTCTTGTGAATAACCACTTGAACAAGACATCGTTGGTAAATTTATATTTCAATTCGGCCACAGGCTCACCTCGCACGATAATGATATCACATTCATGGCAAAACCGCAACGAGAAGTTAGAAAACGCAGAGCTTAATGTTGCTAAGCTGCTATACGCAAGGCATGATTTTGCCCGGAAGCTCGGGTGACATAAGATTGTATTACTCTACCGGAACTACCACGCCGACGGGACAGTCAGACACGATCACAGTGTATGGCGGGAGTAAACGATTGGCAGAATCCGACATACACTTTTACGGTGACTATGGCGGGAAATATATCTGTCGGCGTTAGATGCAACCTGAATAACGGTACTTGGCTGCAGGTTGATGATTTTGAGCTTTCCAAAATCGGATAAGGCAGTAACCGATAAGTAGATACCAAGCAAAACTCTTTACGGCAGGAGTGAGTCAAGCTGGCGCCAGGATATACCCGGTGCCAGCTTGCTGAACACGGGGCGGTTCTTTTGTATCGAAGGATTATTAGCAGACGCCTTATAATAATCTGATTATGAAACAACGTCCAAACCATCAACTGGTTTGAAATTAGCATCAAAACACAGCAGGGCATAAGGAACAAAACCGGACGGTTTTTCGTCATACGGTTTAATAAACAAGAGGAGGACAAGATTATGAAAAAGGCAAGGTTTCTTATCATAGTACTGATACTTACAGCAATTTCCGCGATTATTTCAGGGTGCTTCGCGCCGGGAAATACGGTGAACCCGCCTTATCCCAAATCAAGCATAGGCAAAGTCGAAGAGCCGACAAATCACTCCCCTAGTATTGAACCAAGAAATACAACAATGGCGGCGGCCGATTTGTTGAGTAACATAACAGCCGCTGCTGCGCAGGGCAAAACAGCCGACACCTCGTTCACCGAAAGCATGGCTGATTTCTCTCTAAAGTTGTTCAAAGAAAGCGTTGCCGACACGGAAAACTCGCTCATTTCGCCGCTATCTGTAATGCTTGCGCTTGCGATGACCGCTAATGGCGCAGGCGGCGACACTCTCGCACAAATGGAAGCAGTTCTCGGAGGCGGCATCCCGCTGGGCGATCTCAACGAATACCTCTATAGCTACACAAAGGGTCTCCCAAGCGAGGAAAGCGCAAAACTGCAAATAGCCAATTCGATTTGGTTTCGCGACAACGAAAATCGCTTGATTGTCGAGCCAACTTTCCTTCAAAGAAACGCCGACTATTACAGCGCGTCAGCGTACAGCGCCGCTTTCGATGGTCAAACCGTCGATGATATCAACAACTGGGTTGAAGCGAAAACGGACGGAATGATAGATAAAATCATCGACGAAATAGAAGAACAACATATGTTGTTTCTAATAAACGCCATTACATTCGATGCCGAATGGGAAAATATGTATTGGAGCACAAGTGTAAAGCAAGACTATTTCACTGATATTAATGGCGAGAAAACAAAGACCAACTTTATGTACTCTTCGGAACACCGATATATTAACGAGGATATGGTTCAGGGTTTCATTAAACCTTATGTAGGCGGATATAGTTTCGTTGCTCTACTCCCAAATGAAGATATTTCAATCAAATCATACATTGAAACGCTCACAGGCTCCGGTTTTCTGAATATGATAGAACGCTCGAAGGAAGACAGTACAGAAGTCGACGCTGTCATGCCTAAGTTTGAATACGAATATATGACGCAAATGAATGACGCGTTGGCTACTCTCGGTATGCGCGACGCCTTTAACGGCGATATAGCTGATTTTAGCGCAATAGGGACATCGCCGGAAGGCAACCTTTTTGTCAGCGAGGTTTTACATAAAACGTTTATATCGGTAACCGAACGCGGAACAAGAGCGGGAGCAGCCACATCTGTCGCGATTGACGCGCAAAGCGCTCCGATGGAGGTAGTGTCAATAAGGCTCGACAGACCGTTTATATACGCGATAATAGACGACGCGACGAATCTTCCAATATTTATCGGTACGCTATTGACGGTTAAGTAAGCAGGTTAAGAATCGTCTGCCTTTTGTTGGATAGAAAAAACTTCGTGGACGCGGGGCATCAAAAGCAGCTCTACGAATTGTTTAGCGTAACGCCGATACTAAAACGCCGACTGCATGATGGTGTTTCTCCGATAACGCTACCGTTGATGATACTTCTGTATTGTGTCATTTTGGCACAATACTTCCATCAATATAGTGTTGTTATCTGCCGCTATAATGTTAATAATCACATATGTTGACTTAACATAGTGGAGAACGGATCGCGCGGCTTGAAAACTACCTTAAACTGGGAAAGTAACATAGAGGATAGGTTTATAAGTAAAAGGATTTACGCAGTAAAGAATAACACAATCAAAAAAAATTATTATTACATCAAAATTTCTTGCGGTAATAAAAAATGAATCATAGTATCCCTGCTGTGATTATCGCAACAAGCGCAGGACATAAAACAATTATTAAAGATTTCTTTCGTTTATGCAAGATAGACCCTCCCAAACGCTATTTTTTGTTATTCGTGTTACGCTTTATTCTCCAATAGGGACTATAATGTCGCCATAATGACATTGACATCTTTTTCATCACAACGGCTCAAATACCGTTTCAGTTTTTCGATTACAGGGCGATTTTCCTCATGTTCGGGATAGAAGATGTTATCAGCGGAGAGTTCAAGTTCTCGAATAATCCGAAAAAGCAAGCCGCAGTTCGGTATCTGCTGTTTGTTTTCTATGGACATCAGATAATGCGACGTTATGGACAGTCGCTCGGCTAACTCCTTTTGTGTCAAACGCCTTTCCAACCGGGCGGATTTGACTACGCCGCCCAAGCAATCAAATGTATTTTGTTTTTTCATAGCGTAGTCGCCTCTCTTTTTAATCCGTGTATTTTCTTATCCCCGATTTTCAATCACTTTATCAATCAGCCCATATTCAAGTGCTTCATGAGCGGTCATGAAATTATCGCGGTCGGTATCTCGCTCGATTTCTTCGATTGATTTCCCGGTATTCTTTGCAAGTATGCGGTTCAATCGTTGCTTGCTTTTTTGTATGTGCTCCGACACAATTTGAATATCACTGGCTTGACCTTGAATCCCGCCGGATATTGCAGGCTGATGTATCAGGATATCAGAATTTGGCAGCGCAATCCGCTTGCCCGGTGTTCCAGCGGCTAACAGAAAAGCGCCAAAGCTCGCGGCAAGTCCGATACATATCGTCGATACATCGCACTTTATATAGCTCATGGTGTCGTATATGGCGAAGCCTGATGTAATCGAGCCACCCGGTGAATTGATATAAAGACTAATATCCTTGTCCGGGTCTTGACCTTCCAAAAATAATAGCTGCGCCGTAACCAAACTGGCGGTGGCNTCATTCACTTCTTCNCCTAAGAATACGATTCTGTCGGCTAACAGCCTTGAAAAAATATCGTAGCTGCGCTCTCCTCGGTTTGTTTGCTCTATGACATAGGGAATCATGCTCATGATGTATTGTCCTCTCTTTCATAATTGACTTTTAACAGTTCTAAAAATTAAATTCATTTGCCCAATCAAAACGTCCCGATTCCTCTATGCTTTTCGGCCAATGGCTNCACCATTCGGGAACACCGGGTATTTCNACCCGGTCAAGGCTCGGCGTATATGGCTTTATATCCAGCACAGGCGTACCATCATTCGCATCAATGTAGGCAATTCGGATGATACCCTTTTCATAATCAATGTCAATGACCTGTACGGCGGTTAAAGCAATAGGATTTGGACGGACAGGCGACCTTGTAGCAAACACGCCCATTACGTCGGGAGATTTCTTGTAAGGCTTCGGGATTTCAAGGTTTTTTCTCATTTTTTCATTATCAAAGTCGCTGAACCACCAAATGACGTTTAGATGGCTAAACCCGTCCAACGCCTGTAACGCTGGAAGATATTCCGGTTCAAGTTCAATAAACATTCCTTTTTCGTTTGCGTTGATTTTGCCAATAGGTTTGACTTGAAAATTTTGCATTTTTCATACCTCCATATAATTTGTCAGGCATTTTCAAAGGCCTGTTGTAGCCATTCAATTAGCTGTTCGTTTATATCACTCGCCGTTTCGACAGCCACATGATGTGAGAAACGTCCCGGATGAGGTTCTGTAACGGCTTGAATGCGGCTATCGCTAATTATGTGATTCATGCTAAACACTACCTTAAACCCTTTATCCATAAACGAACCATCACCATTTAAGAGAGATATATATGCGAAATTTCTGTGATTGCACAACACTACAATTTTAGAGTAGGATTTTCTTGGCTTAATTGTTAATTTACCGAAATTGCTTATTTGCCGAATCAACTCGTTATATAGTTCGAGTAGTCCTCCGTTGTTTCTGAATAAGTCAAAACTTTCGCTTTGCATATACGTCCTCCTGATTTATAAGACCTTTAATTTTTCTAAATAGACATAGTTCAATGATGGCTCTATGGCAACTGTTTTGAATATTCGGTCATTTTTGCTCTATAAATCGTTGGTTTTTCCATTCATAAAAGCGTATTCTGTAGCGTTGCATTTCGGAATGTTTTTCACACCGGCGTCAACTTGGCATAGGGCTTCGGCGATATAGCGGTACTTTTCATATTCGTTCATATCCGTCGTCAGGCCAGACAAGAGTTGACTTGATTCCGTTTCAATTTCTTTGACCTTTTGCACGATTGTGGCATGACTGCCGGTGAAGTCTTCCGAGGCGGTGAATTTATAAACAACGCGGCTGTCCTTTTCAGAAGTTTTAAAGCTGTTCAAAAATGTGTCGATCAACGGATTATCATATACAAACGGGTTGGTCGCGTCCAAAACCGATGCCAGTTTATCATTTTTTGTAAAACCCGGAACGGTTATTTCACAAATAAAATCCTTGGAGCCGTCGTCCTTAGAAATCCAAGCATTGGCGGCGGCGTAAAGCTCTCTGCAAGCTGCCTGTTGAATCTCGTTTAGCTGAGAATACCTGAATCATAATGACTACTCGCTGATCAGCGCATACGCACTGATTTTGCGAATTCTCCACGCAATCAGCAGGGACACCGTGTAAGCGAGGATAATTAGAGCCGCACATATTATCACCGTTTGATCAAGCGGCATGAGCAGATATACCTTTACAATCCCCATCGAACCCATAAACGCAGCCATCATCGGATTGAGTCCGGCAAATCCCGCGATTGCGCCTAAGACCGCGCCAATCAAAATGGATGGCGTCATATTCAGCGCGATTTGGTTCATCAATTGAAATGTTGTGAAGCCGAGAGCCTTCTGGATGCCCAACTCATGCCGTCTGCGTAAAATGATGGTCTTAATGACCATGTACAGCACCAGTATCACCACAAAAATTGTTAGCCCTACGATGCCCGCCGCTACGAACGCGAAGATCACGCCCATGCTCTCAAGACTTCCTTTAATCTGCTCTTCGGCGTTCATCACAGTATCAAAAAAGTTTTCGTAGGAGGATTCAACGCTTTTGATAAAATCATTCGTATCTATACCATCATTCAAGTACACATTGTAACCCTTGAACTCAAAATCGGGACAAACTGACCGAAGACTCCCGGCGGCGATGATTCCGTTAAAGCCGTTGTTGTTCATAAACTGCACTAAGCCGGTGACTATATATTCTTTTTCTATATCGCCGCTTTTGACCATTACCGTATCGCCGACTTTTTTACCCGACACCTTCAAGATAGACGAGCCCAGCGCGATTTCGTTGCTATGCTTTGGATACCGCCCGCTAATCAGCATATTCCCTTCTAAAAGCGAGCAATCCTCCACAACCGCCGCCAAGATACCCTTGTCGTCAACAAGTAACTGTACTGGGTTCATATAGCCAAATATTTTGCGAACCTCATCGCGGTTGGTCATCGCTTCTTTGAAAGCCGCGTTCTCTTCGGTGCCGACATCGTCTTTTAGAGTAAAACCGGTGCTGGGGATCTCCCCGAAAAATTGCGCGGCGAAATGATCCTTTCGTTCACTCAGGTTATAGTTGACACCCACGCCCGCCACCGAAGCCATTGTCACCACCGCGATAATGACGGTTATCGTCAGCGCCTGCTTTTTATTTTGAAGCAATTGCTTTAAACTGAGCAGCAAACTCAATCCGCCGCGTGTTTTATCGAGAGGAAGCGGGTTTTTGCGAAAGCTGTGGGTGGTGACGCCGCCGCGTAAAGCGATGAGCGGATGCAGCTTATTGATTTTCCGAGAAGTGATCCATGTCGTAGCTGCAACCGCAAACAACAGTACAATCACTGCGACCGCCGCCGCCGATAAGTCAAATGAGGGTTTCCATTCCAGTGCCATCATGGGTTTCATGATGCTCATGATGGCGGGTATGGCAAATTGCGCCAAGGTAACGCCAACAATCCCGCCGACAAAGGCGACCGCCGCATATTGGATGAGGATAGCCGATATAATTTGCCTGTTCCTAAAACCTACGGCTTTTTGCGTTCCAATGTTTACCATGCTTTCCTCAATGCCATGCGTAATACGGAAACGGATAACAATCAAGCTGACGATGAGCAGGATAAGCGCAAACGCGGTCATAACCGTAGCCGCGATCATAGGAACCATTGTCCGGGCTTGACTGGCGGTGTTTAAAATGAAATCGAAGAATAAACCGTCCTTTGAAACCGCCTTGTTGTAGTCCGCTTGGAAAAAGACAACATCCCCGGCGTTTTCAAGTCTCGCGGATAAAAGGATCACATTGTTACCGGGAAGCTGCCCCACAAGCTCGTTATATTTTTCATCGGGTATATAAAAACGGTGGACATTGTTTAATTGCGCCCCGAACATGATTTCCTCCGTCGCGCCCGCAATCGTAAAATGAAGCTCTATGCCTGCAAATACGAGGGTATATGGATCGCCGATTTGATAATTGCCGCCGAACATGATAAACGAGGGGATATAAATCGCATCGCCTGTTAATGGTTTTGAATCGCCGACGAGGGATGGGCTATCCATCGTTTGCGCTGCGTCAATTTTTGCGAGTATACTGAAACACATACTTTTGGTTTCCCCGATATAATAATCGCCCATGCTGCCGATGACCTGTGTTTTCTCTATTTCGGTCACACGGGCGTCGTTTTCCATAAACGCGTGCCCCTGTTCGATAGAAGCCGCTCCGGGGGCGTATATTTCCGTGATATGAGCCGCGTGGTTACTTTCGGCTTTATTATCGAAGAATGCGCCGATTCCCGTAAGCAGTACAAGCCCGGTATTTAAAAGCAGTGAAGCTAACAACACAAATGCCATCAAACTGATCGTTTGGCCTTTGTTTTTACGCAAATTCGCCGCAACCAGCATCCAAATATTCGTCACGCCTACCACCCCATTTCCGATAAGAATGCGCTGATTTTATTGTGGCGTTCCCCGTCGCCGCTCACATATTTGCCCAAAAGACATTCTCCGCGTATAACGCCGTCCTTTAAGTACAGGATACGGTTGCCGCGCCGTGCGGATTTCATATCATGCGTGACCATTACGACGCTCTGCCCCTGCCCGTTGACTTCGGTCAGTGCGTCAAGGACGGCTTGACCGTTCGAGGAATTAAGAGCGCCTGTCGGTTCATCGGCAAAAACGATTTTGGGATTATTGATTAGAGCGCGGACGATTCCGGCGCGCTGCGCCTCGCCGCCGGAGATTTGAGCGGGAAATTTGCGCCATATCGTTTCATCTAAATTTAAACGCTTTAAGAGCTGTTTTGCTTTATCTGCGACAGCTTTTCGGTTTTTGCTGACCAGCAGCCCACAGGCCAAAATGTTGTCCAAAACGCTCATGTTGTCGAGCAGATACATCTGCTGAAACACGAAGCCGCAGTTATTGCGCCGGAACACTGCCAGCTTATCATTGGAAAGACTGCCGATTTCACGTCCCGAAAAGCGGATTTCACCGAGCGTAGGCTTATCCATGCCGGACAGCGCATAGAGCAATGTAGACTTGCCCGCGCCGGAGGGACCCATGATGACGGTAAAGTCGCCCTCGTAAATTTCCAAGTCAAGGTTTTTTAGGACGTGCTGTTGCAAGCCGCCGCTGGAAAAGGTTTTACTCAGTTTATTTGTTTTAATTATTGCGTTTTGCATGGTCGTATTCCTCCAAACGAAAAATGGGATTGCCAACTTACAATCCCATTATAAGACTTCAGATTCTTAAAATCTTTAATTCAATCCTTAAGATTCTTAATTCGTAAAAACTTATGCCAGCCGAAGCATAATCTGAACACAAAAACCGTCCGGGCGATTAAAGCATCGAACATCACCCGACATTTGCTCCATCAGGTTTTTGCAAATATACAACCCTAATCCGTAACCGCCTTTATTTGTTGCGTTTTTCCCTCGGTGGAATTTATTAAGGATTAGCGGCAAATCATCGTCTGGTACGCCCACGCCGAAATCAGATATGTCTATCACGAGAACCCGCTCCTCAAAGAACGCGCTTATTTCAATGCCCGTTCCCGCATATTTATATGAATTGCTGATGACGTTGTCAAACACCTGTTGCAGCCGTAGCGGGTCGGCTAAAACAAGGCAGTTTGGCCAGTTCAAATGGTTTTGCCCGCTTTTCATAGTCCGCTTGCCGAATCAAACTTAGTATGGCAGCGCTTTGTATTTCTGTGACAGATACGCTAAGCGCTTGTAGCTCCTCCAGCGTTGAATGAAACATATTGGTAATCAAGGAATTGATTTGTTCCGCTTTTGCGTTGATTCCTTCAAGCTGTTCCCTGTATTCCTCATTTTCCATTGTAAACAGCATGAGTTCGGTTGCGGATTTGATGGAAGCGACGGGCGTTTTTATATCATGGCTTATGGAGGCGACAAGCTCTTTTTTGCTTCGGTCGGCTTCGCGTTCTTTTTCTCTCGCTTTGTGAAGTTCCTCTCTCATGACGTCAAAGCTCTCGGTAAACGCGCCGAACAGATTGTTTTTGTCCATTTCAAGTGGTATGTCGAGATTGCCGGCGGCTATGTGCCGTGCGAATCCCTGCATTTTTTTGAACGGGCGCAGCAGGGCATTATGCAGGTAAAACGCATATCCGGCGAAAACAAAAAGCAAAATCACAGCGACAACGAGGGCGGTAATCCTGAGATTTGTCCTGTTTTGCTCTATTATTTGTGCGGTATCATTATAGAAGATGACTTTGCCGACAATCTCGCCGTCTACCGTAATATCAACAATCGTATCCCTGTTGCGCACGGCATCATTAATATGCTCATTCAAGCCACGTCGGGTGGCGGCGACAAGGTTTCCGTCGCTTGTTATCACTGCGTAATCCATTTCATTTGCAAAAGGCAGGACGCCGACATCAGACTTATATTCTTCCCAATGCTCCGATAAGGTTTTTTCAATATCATTGACCTTTCTTATATCAAGCTGAATATCCGGCGTTTCCTGCGGAGTTAGAAAAACGGCAAATAGTAGAAGCATTACAATTGCCGCAGCGGATACAATAAGTCTTTTTATCCTCATGACTTGTCCTCCCGCGGACGGCTTGCGTCCGAAAAAATATATCCGACGCCCCATACCGTTTTGATATATTTGGGCTTGTTCGTATCCGCTTCAATCTTCTCCCGTAAATGCCGTATATGGACGTTTAACGTGTTATCTCCTGTAATAGAATCCTCCCACACGTTTTTGAACAGTTCATCTTTTGTGACAATACGGTCGCTGTTTTTCGCAAGATATAAAAGCAGTTTCCTTTCCATAATCGTAAGGTCAAGTTCCCGTCTGTCAAGAAAAGCCGTTTCGGACGCAAAATCAATTTTTAGCTTTCCGCAGACAAGCGTATTTGGTTCGGGTTCGGAGGTTTTGTACCGCTTCAAAACCGTTTTGACCTTTGCAAGCAGCACAGCAAGCGAATACGGTTTTTGAATATAATCATCACCGCCCACATTTAGAGCTAACAAAATATCATCATCGCTTGTGCGCGCGCTGATGAACAGGATTGGCGCATTGGTCGTTTCGCGCAAATGTCCGCACAAATCGAACCCCGATGAATTACCAAGGTTGATGTCAAGCAAAATTAAATCAGCTTGGTTGTCATGGAAAAATTTTATGCAGGATTCTTTGTCCGCGACCCACTGCGTATTTATGCCGCTTATATTGAAAAACTTCTGTGTGTTTTTTGACAGCATTTCTTCATCGTCCACAATCAGACAGTCATACCTCATGATTCTTTCACCCCGTCATTCCGATTGATTTTTCTGCGGGCGTCTGCAGGCTTGTCCGTATCTTTCGGAATCGCCCATACACGGCTGAACCTTATCGCACCGGGAATTCGGTTATCCTCACATAGCTTTTGAATACGCCGCTCGGAAATTCCCCATTTCTCGGCGGCTTCTTTTGTTGAGATGTAATCCATACGCTTTCACCTCGCCCTTTCGTATATAATAGTATATACGGTTAAACGAACGATTGCAAGTGTGCGAATGTAAATTTTACAGGAGACTAAAATAATTTCGTAACTGTTCAGAGGGTATCTAAAAACTCGCAATGGTTACAGGCTCCGCACACAAGTTTTGACTAATATTACAAGTTTTCACCAATGTACTAGTGCGTTGGCTGTATATCCTGTGTTTTTGGATGCCCACTGAACAGTTTCTGATCGTTACGCTTCACGGGGTATCCAGGAATGGGGGCAAAACAATACAATTCCGTCATTGCGACAAGCTTGCGATGCGGCAATCCAGATGTAAACCTGACAATCGGTGCATGGATTGCTTCGATACGCTTGCAAAGACGGGGGTTTTGATACCATTTAGGTTACATTCAAATGGAATATATAACCATAAAGTGGCCGACAGAAAGGAACGGACACCTAAAACGTCCGTTCCTTTCTTCCCACTTTGAAAAAGCCTGTTTGGAAGCTAGGCTATTTCTTGTATCCACATTTTGGGCAAACGCCGTTGTCGCCCAGCAGTATGCCGCACAACGGGCAACGGTCTTTTTCCTGGCCTGCCTCGTATTGCTCAGTTGCGCCGTTTACTCCGCTCGTAAATGTGATTTTTACGATGTTGAGCTTATCTTTCAATAAGTCGTAGACGATTTTTATCATACCCTCGACGGTCATTGTTTCTTTTGTGACCACTAAGCGGCATTCTGGATACGCTGTGGCAAGCTCCGTCTTAAAGGCGGGCCCTTTCTGCTTGTTAGTCGGCGCGCCGTTCTTTATGCCTTGTTCTTCGTAAACGCCAAGAATTGCGGGGAGCAACGGGTCGTCCTCTCGTAAAATCAGCGCATGATCAAAGTTTTGCAGGACATCCCAAGCGGTTTTCTTAATTTCGTTGCACGGAAATACCATATTCACGCCCATGTTTACAGAATCTTCAACTTCAAGCGTAAGTATTCCCGTATGCCCATGTAGATATTGGGCTTCTCCTTTGAACCCATAGAACCGATGGGCATACTGCAAATCCAATGTGGTGATACTCCTCATGTTATTTCTCCTAAAACAATATATTTACGGGTGTTTCCCTGCTCCCGTATGAGCGCGTATTTATGTTTACTGGTGTGTTGGTGAACTGTCTAGAATTCATTATGTATTGCATTCACGGCAAATGCCCTTGAAAATAATGTCATGACCTGTAAACACAAACCCTTGCGTATCTTTGACGTTATTTTCCAAACCCGTTAGGAACTCCATTTTCACATCAAAAACACGGCCGCACTTTACGCACTTTGCATGGTAATGATCATGGCGCAAATGATCATAGAGGGCGGCTCCGCCCGGCATTTCCACTTTGCGGATCTCACCGATATCGGACAATAGATTCAAATTGCGATATACCGTCCCCCTGCTAATATCAGGATGTTTCTTCACTATCATATCGTAGACCTCGTCAGCGGTAACGTGACGTCGCAGCTCCTTAACAACATCAAGGACTAATGACCGCTGAATAGTGTAACGTCTATTCATAGTACGTTCCATCCTCATCGTTATAAGTAGATAAACAAGACTATATACTATTTAGTATTCTGTGTCAATAGACTTCACAAAAATAATTAATCGTATTGCCTTGTTATGAGCCCCACTCCCGCAGAAAGGGGGGAAGGGGGGGGTCCCTATCGGATGCCTAACCGCACAGGTCGAAATTACTGCTCGTAACTGTTCAGTGGGTGTCCAAAAACTCGCAATGGTTACAGGCTCCGCACACAAGTTTTGACAATTGTACAAGTTTTCACCGCAGTACCAGTGCGTTGC
>JGI24702J35022_10000755_pt1 | contig 19995 bp, 22 predicted proteins | sample TergutTh196P4_FD_35022 | JGI IMG/M metagenome (IMG submission 35022)
GTCACGAACGGGCGCGAGATGTGAGCGCCCCGGAACCGCATCCTGGACGTCTAGCAATGAACGCAGTGAATGGAGAGATGGCCGAGCGGTTTAAGGCGCAGTCCTGGAAAGACTGTTTACCCGAAAGGGTAACGAGGGTTCAAATCCCTCTCTCTCCGTGCCGCATTACTCCGGTCGCGTGCGCCAAAAAACAGACAAAAGAATTTCATTAATAGGACATGTTAAATGAAATGGAAAGTATTGGCATTAGCTGTTTGTTTTGCAGTCTGTATATTTTGTTCTGCAGGAGAAGTTTTTGGCGAGTATTTAAGTGAAGAAACTTCAGCTGAAATAGAAAGTGATATTTCTCCCAAGGTACAAACGCGGGTAAATAAAATAAAGCAGGATATCGGTTTCTATAGAAATGAGAAAGAGTTAAGCGCAGAGAATTTATCCGGGAAATTGCTGGTAATACTGACTAATAAACGTATTATCACCGTTGATAATAAGGATAATGTGAGAAATGAAGTAAATTGGGCAGACATATATTACTGCAGTTATAACAGTAATATTTTAACTTTTTTCGGCGAAGCTGACAATCGCCTTATGAATTTAAACTTAACCGATATTGTTGATGTGCCCAAGCGCAAACCAAAAGCCGATATTGATGAAATAGGTGAAGACAAAGCCAAGTGGTTTACAGAAACTGCAAGGACTGCTCACATAGCTCAGATATCTGACGATGCATCTGATAATAACAACAATGGCAAGAAGTGGTGGAAGTATATATTGCAGTACATGGGGCATATTCTGATTGGAATTCTGACAGCTTTGGGCGGATTGATAGTTTTATTATTGCGAAAAAAGTTAAAAATAGAATAAAGGCAACAAACTGCTAAAAAAGAAAAAAAGCGCAAAGCAGTTGAAAATGATATATATTAGTTATTTTAAAAAGCATTTTTTCAGGTACTATAGGTCTGCCGCATGGATTGCCGGACACTCCCTTTTTTAACCTTTTTTCAACTGGCGGTATTCTTACCATAATCTTATATCCTTGCATACATTACCGCTTAACTAAGAGCAGGAAGTCAAGTCTTTCTATTAGCGCTATTTTTTTGGATTTCATATAATTTTTAGGCGGAACAGGAACTTATCAAATCTAAATCACACTAAGTTGAATGGTGTATGATTTGAGGCAGAAACTTCAGCGTATTTCATAAGTCTATATGCTCTTTTGCGGCGTAAATACATTTTGTATAAAACCGGAACTTTTTCGTCGACATATTATTCTTTTGAAGAGTTTAACTTATCAATATACTTCTGATAAGAATAGATTTGTCCCCAGGACTTATCAGTAGCCGGTTTTACAATACCAAATTTCATAAGATGTTCTATTGTTTTTGCTATCGTGGGCTTTGACAGTTTTGTCAGTTTGACAAGTTCTGAAACCGTTAATAACGGCTTTTGTTTGAAACGTTCAAAAACCGCAAGAGCCGACTCTTTTGCGCGTTTTAAAGTTTTAATTTTTTCTAAATCTTTGTTAAATAATTGTTGAATGGATTTCAATATATTTTTTGCATCTTTTGCTGTTACATATATTCCTTCTAGAAAAAAACTGATCCACTGCTCCCAATTCCCTTCAAAACGGACAGCATTCAAGTATTCATAATACAAAGAACGGTGCTTTTTTAAAAATAAACTCATATACAGACATGGAGTTCTCAAAAATCCTTTTTCATAAAGATACAAAGTAATCAATAATCTCCCGATTCTTCCGTTACCGTCAAGAAATGGATGTATTGTTTCAAACTGATAATGTATTAAAGCGGCTTTTATTAATATAGGGATAGAATCTTCGCCATTTATAAATTTTTCAAATGAGCCAAGAGAGTCTGATAGCTTTTCAACGCTGACCGGAACAAATTTTGCATTCCCGGGTCTTGTGCCTCCTATCCAGTTTTGAGATTTTCTGAATTCTCCCGGATTTTTTGTTTTGCCTCTTGCGTTTTTTAAAAGTATTCCGTGAACTTCCCTAATAAGCCTCAATGATAAAGGAAAGGTTTTCAACCTTTTTAATCCGTATTGCAATGCATTTACATAAGAAGAAACTTCTTCAACATCATTTATAGGAAGTCCTCTTATTCTATCTGACTCATATTTTAATAAATCATCAAGCGTTGATTGTGTTCCTTCTATTTGGGAAGACAGCACTGCCTCTTTGCGAACATACATATAATTTATTATTGACGGATCAGGCGTTGTATCTGCAATGCCGTTTAATTCACCTACTGCTCGATTAGCTTTTTCAAGCAATATGGCGAGCTCCTCATAATTAATTTTAGGAGGCAATGGATTCGGAAAATATGCTGAATACTTTTCATCGCCGGTTTTTACTACAGATAATGTACCTTGGATTTTAGTTTTCATAACATACACACTATACCTTTTTATCCTTTACAAGTCAATGGCAAAAGTAAATGATAAGCCATTAAACTTTACAAGCGTTAAATATTTGTAAAGTTTTGACATATACACAAATAACGATCAGTATCACAAATGATACGTAAATCCTAGTATAATGATACGGTAAAACATGTTCAGACTGCACTCTTGGGATACTGCTATGAAACCAGAACAAGATAATGACTGTTACGCTTGTGTTGTTATGGCAAAAACGCGTAAGAAGTGATTTCTGCTGCTAGATGTTTACAGATAAAAGCTTGAGTTTCCGGCACTTCTTAAAAAACAGAGAAGAGGTTTATTAAGGATACAGATATATAATGAGCCTCTAGTATTGATTGAAGAAACCGATTCATGTTTTTCAATACTACAAGCGCTTAAAGATGAATATGGCATATATTCTGAAGCTATTAAATCTGAAAAAGACAAAGCAACAAGATTAAAAGGCATCTCTTATTTATTGAAAACCGGAAGAGTATTTTTTTTGAAAATAAACCAGATTAGTGAAAAGATTTTGAACGAGAGTTACATGCTTTTCCGAATGTAAAACACGATGATCAATGCGATGCTTTCAGCCAGGCTTTGGCATACCTAAAGCCAGGCTCTAATATGCATTTTTAAGATGTAAAGTAGTATTTAATTAAAACACATAACTTCAGCCGTAGATTAATTAATTTAGGGCTGAGGTTAGTAATTTATTAACCAAAATTGTATGATAACGATATCATTTTTAAAGGAGGCGTTATGAATATTGATAATTCGTATTATGTATACGCATTGAAAGATGGAAGAGGAAATCCTGCAAAAATATTTTATATAGGCAAAGGAAATGGGATCAGAAAAGAGGAGCATTTAATCAATATTGACAATACTGCAAAAGGACACTTTATAAAGGAAATATTAAGTGATAATGGAAATGTGATAGTGTCAGTCTTAATTGAAAACTTAACTGAAATTCAAGCTCTTAAATTAGAAGCTGAATTGATAACCGCATTTGGTACAGAAAAATATGGAGGACTATTAAAGAATGCTGTAGTTCCAAAAGGAAATTCTAAAATAAGCACTTCTATTTTGAATTTACCTTTTGGAGTTTATGAAAAAGCACAAATCGGTTTAAATTTTTTAAAGGATGCATGTGTGGAGTTTATTGAAGCGAATTCTACAGGAATCAAAAATGCTGAATTTGTAAGATACTTAAATCTGCATTCAGATAATGCCGGTAAGCAAAAAGATTACTTAACTTACAGTGTTTTAGGAATTCTTATGAGGGAAAATAAAATCTATAAAGATTCAAAAGGATACTATAAAAAGAAATGAGAAAATCTAAAATACATATATATCTAAAACAGCTTGATTAGGATGTAACATCTGCCTTTCGTTTATTGATATTGCTTTCAATTTTAGCAATACATTTTGAAATATTTTTGTTAATATCTTCTCCCCAAAACCTTAAAACAGTCCAGCCATCTTTTTTAAGAATTCTATTAACTTTTTTATCTCTTTTTTTATTATTGTAAATTTTATTAGTCCAGAATGTCTTGTTAGTTGCTATCTTATCCGACAAATCTTTAAAATTTTTACCATGCCAAAATTCACTATAAATTGCAATTTTATATTTACGAAAAACTATATCCGGTTTGCCAATAATATCCTTACAGTTTTTACGATACTTATGTCCTCTAGCCCATAAAGCCTTGGTAAGTAATAATTCTATTTTAGTGCCTGATGGCTTTATTGCTTGCATATTACGACTTCTTTGTTCTGTTGTTAATATATCCATATACTGTAGAGGTTATATAATATTTTGTAAAATAACAATGTGAATTTGTATATAAATTTGATACAATTCTGTCAAGGGTTTATAATACATCCGAGGTATTATAAAATTATGAAACAACAACAAAAACATATCTTTAATAAATATAATTTTATTGATTTGTTTGCAGGGGCAGGAGGCTTGTCTGAAGGTTTTATAAGACATGGCTTTCATCCTATTGCTCATGTGGAAATGAACAAAGATGCAAGCGATACTCTTAAGACAAGAGCAGCTTACCACTACCTAAAAAAAAATAATAAACTTAAAACCTATTACAAACATTTAGAAAACCCTAGAAGAAAGCAATCTGATCTATGGAACTTAGTTCCTCAGTACATAATAGATTCTGTAATTAATAAAGAAATTTCTGAACATACTCTTCAGGATATTTTTAGCAATATTGATATTCTTGCAAAAGGAAAGGAAATTGATTTAATAATAGGCGGACCACCTTGTCAGGCATATTCTGTTGCCGGAAGAGCCAGAGACCCAAACAAGATGAAAAATGATCCCCGTAATTATATATACAGATATTATATCCAGTTTTTAAAAAGATACTGTCCTAAAATTTTTGTTTTCGAAAATGTTCCGGGTATTTTGTCTGCTAATAATGGCGAATATCTAAAGAAAATTTTCGATGCTGTTAAAGAAGCCGGCTATAATGTCAGTATTCCTGAAAAAAAATTCTTGAATGCTAAAAATTTTAATGTTTTGCAAGACAGAAAACGAGTTATTATTATAGGTTGGAAAAAAGACTTAAATTTGCAGTATCCTTTTTTTAAAGAACAAGCTCCGAAATTTAAAATTTATCCTGATTTGTTTTCTGATTTGAAAAAATTGAAAAATGGTGAGGGCAATTTTAATTGTACTAAATATTCTGCTCCAATCACAAAATACCTGAAACAATCAAAAATAAGAAACGGGATTGACTTTACAACGCAGCATCTTTCACGTCCAAATAATGATATCGATTTGGAAATTTATAAATTAGCTGTTGAGGAATGGAGCAATCGCAAGCGATTGAATTATTCAAAACTCCCGGAAAGACTGATCAAGCATTCAAATAGACATTCTTTTATGAATCGCTTTCAAGTTGTAGATGGCAGCGGCATTTCACATACGTTAGTAGCTCATATTGCAATGGATGGACATTATTATATACATCCTGATAAAGACCAGAATAGATCAATAACAGTCAGAGAGGCTGCAAGAATTCAATCATTTCCGGATGATTATTTTTTTGAAGGTAGCAGAACAGCTGTTTTTAAACAAATAGGAAATGCAGTTCCTGTTTTGATGGCAGAAGGTATTGCAAAAAAAATAAAGGAAATGTTATGTCAAATTTAATTGAAAAAGACATCGTAAGGAAAGATACATTCCAATTTAAACCAAAGGCAAGAATAATAAAAACAATTGGAGAGGAACTGATTAGTAATGATAATGTTGCGATCATTGAATTAGTGAAGAACAGTTATGATGCAAATTCGCCGATAGTAGATATAGTTTTTAAAGGTAATGTTAAAACTGTAAAGGAAGGAAAAAAAGAAAAAAAGGTTATTGATAAAGAAGGGGCTGAGATTTTAATAGTTGATGCCGGCGCTGGAATGGATTTTAAAACAGTAAATAATGCTTGGATGGAGCCAGCAACAAATTACAAAAAGAAAAATGTTAATCCAAAAAAAAAATTCGCTGGGGAGAAGGGTATAGGGCGCTTTGCAGCAGCTAAATTAGCATCAAATTTGGAGTTAATAACAAAGAAAGAAAATAACAATGAAATTGTTGTTAATTTTAATTGGCATAAGTTTTCTGACGAGGAAAAATATCTTTCCGAAATATATATAAATTATGAAGTCAGAAATCCTGAAAAAATAAAAGATAAAGGCACTGTATTAAAGTTAACAAATTTAATAAACGACTGGGATGTTCAAAAAATTTCCGAATTAAGAATTGCTCTCTCAAGGTTGCTAAATCCCATTGTTCCAGAAGAAGATTTTCTTGTATACTTGAAAGTTCCAGATGCTCTGGATAAAAATTTAAGTGGTTTAATAGAAAGACCTGCAACTCTTGAGCAACCAGATTATTCAATCAAAGGAACTATAACGAATAAAGGTCGCCCTAGCAATATTATTTTTATAAGCAATGTAACAAAAAAGACAGAAAATCTAACATTCATTGATACAGAATTTTTATTAAGAGATCCTGTTAGAAAATCTGTTGCCGGGTCATTTAATTTCGAATTCAAAATATGGAATAGAGACGATTTAGGAGAATTAGCTCAAAAAGTAAAATCAACAATAAAGAATGTAAAAAAAGATCTTGATGATTTATCTGGAATAAGTATTTATAGAGATAATATAAGGGTTTTGCCTTATGGTAATCAGAACAATGATTGGGTTAGGCTGGATATCAGAAGAGTTAATAATCCTACTTTAAGATTAAGTAACAATCAAATAGTAGGGTATATCTCAATAGGTATGGATTCTAACCCTGATTTGAAAGATCAAAGTAATAGAGAAGGAATAGTAGAAGGTCAAGCGTTTGAGGACATAAAAGAGTTTATTAAACTGATTTTAAATGAAGTTGAGCAGAGACGGTATGATGAACGCCCAAGAAAGAAAGACAAAATTATTCCAACTCAGACTAGCTTGTTTGAAAATTTCTCATTAGAACCTATAACAACTCTTATACAGCAAAACTCTCCAAAAGAGACAGTAATTGAAGCTGTTGAAAAAAAAGACTCCGAAATAAAAGAAGGTGTTAAAAAAGTACAAGAAGTTATTTCGAAATACAGAAGATTATCAACATTGGGACAGTTAATAGATACTGTTTTGCATGATGGCAGAAATTATTTAAATAAAATTGATGTTAATTCCAGATTACTATTAAAGGCAATAGAAAATAATAATTTCGATAAAAATGAAATAAGTTTGTTGGCTGTAAATATTCAAAATATAAGAAAAGATTTTGCAGCATTATTTAGAAGGCTTGAGCCTTTTAGTGGAAAAAAGAGAGGCAGGCCCAAAAATGTAATACTTGAAGAAATAATTAAAAATCAGTTTTTAATTGCGCACACGGAATTATCGCGTTTAGAAATTGAGTATGAAATTTCACAAACTCAACACAAAGTAACTCTTGATGAAACCGATATTGCCGGTATATTTATGAATTTAATTCAAAATTCTATATATTGGTTGGAAAGTATATCATCAAAAAGAAAAATAGCTGTAGAGATTGTACAAAATGGCCAAATATTATCAGTTTTATTTAGTGACAATGGGCCAGGTATAAAAAAGGAAAATGCAGATAAAATATTTGACCCGTATTTTAGCACAAAGGCAGATGGTATCGGCTTGGGATTAACCATAGCGGGTGAGTTAGTACTAGAATACGATGGGGAGCTTAGTTTAGTTGATAATGGTCCATTAGATGGCGCTACCTTTAGAATTGATTTTAAAATATAGGATTCAAATGGAAAAATTAAAAATTTTGTATATTGAAGATGATAAAGCGACAAGAGAGGATCTTGTAAAATTGTTAAACCATGAAACTCTTGCTATAGATGATACACGTAAGTATATCATCGAAATGGTATCAGTTGATATGCTCGATGACACTGTTGAGCAAATACATAAATTTAGACCAGATGTTGTTATTTTAGACATAAAGAAAGATAAAGGTTCGAGTGATGAAGGATTAGCAATATTGAAAAAAATTCAGAACCAATTATTTGTACCTATTATTTTTTATTCCGGGAATATTAGCGCGGTGAAAGGTCTAGAATCTCAGATAGTTGGTTCTGCTACGAAAGGAGACGGTGGCGTAGATGAATTAAAAGCAGAAATTACACGCATTACAAAATCTGGACTTGCTTTTATAAAACGCAGAATACATGGTTGCTTAGAAGCCGAATTTATAAACTATTTTTGGGGCATTATTCACGAAGAAAGAGATAAATTTCATAAAGATAGCAATGATTTTTCTTTAGGCTATTTATTGTTACGAAAATTTGCACTATCGTTATCTAAAGAAAAAATTTATGGTATTTTGGGTGATACTTTAACAGAAGATAAGGTACATCCCATGGAGTTTTATGTTTATCCTACAGATAAAAGCAGAGAGTATGAAAATGGGGAAGTTTTAAAAAAAGGCGATGAAATTTATGTTATATTAACACCAAGCTGCGACTTTATAGAGACAATAAAACGCTCAAGAAAAGCACAGAAAGTATTATTGGCAAAACCTCATAAATTAATCGAGAATGATGTTTATGAGAAGTATTTGGGAGATAAAGTTAAGTATACACAAAAACTCACTAACTTAATAGAATCTCGTTTAGGAGACAGATACTTTTTTTTGCCAAAAACACCTTTTATTGAGAATATGGTTATAGATTTTCAAGTGAAAGAGATGTGTGATTATGCAGATTTGAAAAATTTTTCGAGAATAGCCAAGTTGGATGATCCATATGCACAATCTATGACTTCTAGTTTCATAAGATACTATAACAGAATAGGTAGTCCTGACTTGGATTCTAATTTGATACTTATTGGCTTAGACAAAAAAAAATTATCATAAAAATTTTCATATTTATATTTGGCATGATAGTCCTTGTTAATCCTTGTTATTGAAAGTAAAAAAATTTGCGAATTTTATGATTTGCAGTCGATAAATCATAAGGTTTTTAAGTTAAAGGCGCCTTAGTACCTTAAAAATACAAAAATCCCTGCAAATTGCGGAAATAACAGGGATTTGCTACTATATGAGCAAGTAAGCGGTGAGCTTCCACACCTAGGCCCACCGCGTTTGTTTTGCCAAAGATAGCTGATTGTGGTCGACGCATCGTTAAAGACGCGGATAACAAAATATCAACATGGCTTAACGAATTGCCGGCAGAGTAAAATTAAAAATAGGGAAAATTGTGATGTATACGTGTAAAATAAATTCACCGGTCGGAGTGTTAACTCTGTCAAGCTGCGGCGATAGCCTTACGGGGCTTTGGATCGAAGGGCAAAAGTATTTTGGCAGTACTTTGAAAAATTCTACGGAAGATATTATTGAGAATAAGTCTTTGCCGATATTTTGCGCTGTAGAAAAGTGGATCATGGAATATTTTGCCGGCAAAAAACCTGACATAAACTTTCCGGTTCATGCTTGCGGGAGTAATTTCAGAAAAAACGTTTGGGATATTCTTTGCGGTATACCTTACGGGCAAGTTATAACTTACGGGGATATAGCAAAACAAATAAGCAAAAAGATCGGCAAAAATTCAATGTCTGCCCAGGCAGTCGGAGGGGCAGTAGGCCATAACCCTATTTCAATCATCATTCCGTGTCACCGCGTAGTAGGCGCCGACGGAAGCCTTACCGGATATGCCGGCGGGATCAAAGTAAAAACCGCATTATTAAAACTTGAAAATGTTTCAATGGAAAAATTCTACGTTCCTAAAAAAGGAAGCGCGTTATAGCTTTGTATTTTCCGCAGGGCAATCGCATTTAAACCCAAAAATTCAGATCTACCCTAAAAGAAGTTCTCTAAAAGCCTGCAAGTTTGTCATACCGGAGAGCCTCTGTTCAGTATCTGCGGTTTTTTTGTCGTTGATAAAAGTTTTAAAGCAGATTCCTCCCCGACTACTACCTTCGGGGACAAGGTGCTGTGGAATAACGTCTTTTAACAACATTCCGCAATGACAAACTGATTTTTAAATGCGATTGCCCTTGTATTTCCCGCGGCTGGTTTTGGCGGAATCATTTGAAAACAGACTTGTCGTCTTTGGAAAACGCTATATCCGGCAAAACGATTTTGATTTCTTTTTCCATTTCTTTGCCTTGCCAATAAATTATATGACGGACTTTTGCCAAGTTTGGAAAATATGCTTTGGTTTTTAGTTTTTTCATGTTCCCATTTTAACTGTTTGCGGTTATATAAACCGCTGTCTTTAACGGACAATGCGGCTCCGCTTTGCAGTAATGCCGGTTTATGAAAAAAATCGAGAACAACAACCCACTTGGTTTTTATATGAAACAGTATCATTTTGATTTTGGAATGACATAACAAAACAAATCATTTGACATTTGTCTTGCAATAAAATATACTACAAATCGTAGCTTTGCTATTTTACAACACAATATATAGTTTTAGGCGCTTGATAAAAGCCTAATAGGAAATTTGGTGAAAATCCAAAGCATTCCCGATGCCGTAAAGAGAAACGAAAGCCGCAGGGACAATTAATGTTCCAAACGCCATTGTTTGAAAATTTTTCAAATGAGAAGGCGCGGTAAGTAGGTTCGGTGAAAACCGTAAATCTCTAAGCCGGAAGACCTGCCTAAAATTTCAAAAGAGTTTTTAAGTTATCGTGGACAATAACTTAATTTTTCGCTTTTTTAAGAGGACAAGAAGAAAGGGTGCAACCTCGTTTGCTTTTAGCAAACGGGGATTTTTTATTTTATGGAGGAGAAATGGAAAACGCGGAGTTTTTTAGTGCGATTATAAAAAGAAACTCGGAAATTGAAGCATTTAATCCTAAAAAAATAGCAACGGCAATATCAAGAGCCGGACAGGCTACCGGCGAATTCGGACAAGATGTCGCAGACAAACTTACAATTAAAGCTTTGTCTCTTTTACAAGACGCCGTTGATATCGGCAAACCGACTGTCGAACAGGTGCAAGATATAGTTGAAGACGTGCTGCTTTCTTCCGTGTATAAAAAAACTGCTAAAGCCTATATCTTATACCGCGACGAGCGCCGAAAAGTCAGGGAAATAACATCAGCGTTTAATGTTGATTTGGTTGAGCAGTATCTGCACAAAATAGACTGGCAGGTCAATGAAAACAGCAATATGTCTTATTCTTTGCAAGGCTTAAACAATTATATATCGTCGGAAGTAAGCAAGGTTTATTGGCTAAATAAAATCTATCCTGAAAATGTGCGAAAAGCCCATACGGAAGGCGATTTACATTTACACGATTTAGGACTTCTTGGCGCGTATTGCGTAGGCTGGGACTTGCAAGATTTGCTTGTAAGCGGCTTCAAAGGCGTTTCCGGAAAAGCGGAAGCAAATCCGGCAAAACATTTTAGAACGGCTTTAGGACAGATTGTAAATTTCTTCTACACTTTACAGGGTGAAAGCGCCGGCGCGCAGGCTTTTTCAAATTTTGACACGCTGCTCGCTCCGTTTATCTATTATGATAAATTATCTTATGAGGAAGTAAAACAAGCTCTGCAGGAATTTTTGTTTAATGTTAATGTCCCTACACGCGTAGGTTTTCAAACGCCTTTTACCAATTTAACAATGGATCTAACGGTCGCTCCGCATTATAAAGACGAGCCCGTAATCATTGGCGGTCAACGGCAGGAAAAAAGGTATGGCGATTTCCAAAAAGAAATGGATATGTTAAATCAAGCTTTTTTGGAACTAATGCTCGACGGTGACGCAAAAGGACGCGTTTTTACTTTTCCGATACCTACATACAACATTACGAAAGATTTTGATTGGAATAATCCCAACATTTCCGCATTGTGGGACATAACTGCAAAATACGGCATACCTTACTTTGCAAACTTTATAAATTCCGATATGAAACCGGAAGACGCGCGTTCAATGTGCTGCCGTCTTCGCATAGATAACCGCGAGCTTCAAAAACGCGGCGGCGGACTGTTCGGCGCATCGCCTTTAACCGGCTCAATAGGTGTTGTTACGATCAATCTTCCCCGCATAGGTTATATCGCAAAAAATGAAAATGATTTCATTGTCATATTAAAAAAGCAAATGGACACAGCAAAAGAAAGCCTTGAAATAAAAAGAAAGGTTTTGGAAAGATTTACGTCGGCAAACCTTTATCCGTATATGAGTTTTTATTTAAGAAGCGTTAAAGAGCGTTTTAATGAATACTGGAAAAATCATTTTTCAACTATAGGAATTGTCGGCTTAAACGAAGCGTGCTTAAATTTGTTTGGAGAAGGCGTAGGCAGTCAAAAAGGCAAAATCTTCGGCGAATATGTTTTAGATTTTATGAGAGACACGCTTATCGGGTATCAGCAGGAAACCGGAAACAATTACAATTTGGAAGCGACTCCCGCAGAAGGAACGTCTTACAGACTTGCAAAAATAGATAAAGAAAAATTTCCGGATATTATCACGGCAGATTCCAAAGGACAAATTCCGTTTTACACCAACTCGTCGCAATTGCCCGTAAATTATACGGACGATATTTTTGAGAATTTAGACTTGCAAAACGATATGCAGACAAAATATACCGGCGGAACGGTTATACATATGTTTGTCGGCGAACGCGTTAAAGACACGCAGGCCTTAAAGGAATTTATAAAAACGGTATGCGAAAAATACACTTTGCCGTATTTTTCGATAACGCCGACATTCAGCGTTTGTCCTAAATGCGGTTATATTGAAGGCGAACACGCGCAGTGCCCAAAATGCAAACAGGAAAAAATAGAAGAAATAGACAAGCAAATAAAACTATTGCAGAAAGAGTTGCTAACGGCATAAAAAAAGGAGCGTAAAAATGACAGCAAACGAAATTGAAATGAAAATTTCAGAACTTGAAGCACAGAAGCTTAACGTATCCGGAGAGAAATGCGAGATATATTCAAGGGTAGTAGGCTATTTGCGGCCGATAGCATTATGGAACGAAGGCAAGAGAGAAGAATTTAAAATCAGAAAAACATATTGTCCGTGCAAATAGCGGGTTTTCAAAAATTGTCTTTGATAGACTACCCGCAAAAACCTGCGGCGATAGTTTTTACGCAGGGCTGTAATATGGCTTGCCCGTATTGTCATAACCCGCAGCTTGTCTATGCGGATTTGTTTGAACCGCTTATGAACGAAATTGAAGTCTTTGCTTTTTTGAAAAAGAGACAAGGTTTCTTGAAAGGCATAGTAATAACCGGCGGAGAGCCGACTGTTCAAAGAGATTTAAAAGATTTTATTATAAATGTAAAAGCGCTCGGATATGCCGTTAAACTTGACACAAACGGAACAAATCCGGAAGTTATTAAAGATCTGATAAAAGAAAGACTTGTAGATTTTATCGCTATGGACATAAAGTCGCCTTTGCAAAAATATAATCTTTTTTACAAAGGTAATAGCGAATACATAAAACATTCGGTTTCTATTATAAAAGAAAGCGGGATTGCGCATCTTTTTAGAACTACAAACGATACGGATATTTTAGATAAACACGATTTAAAAATAATTAAAGAGTGGGTCTTTCCATCTGAACATATTGTTCAGCAGTGTAATCACGACAAGCGTATGGAAAAAATGACTCGGCAAGACCGCCCTCTACATGACAATGGAGCGGGAGAACTGCTTCGACGGTAAGTGAATTTTATTTTAACTTTCATGCGTTTGTCGTGGCAGGAATTGATTTTTTTGTTTGTCAAAATTTGTTAATTTATGTATAATCTTTAAAATAAATTTTAATGCGAGTTGGGGATTAAAATGATTTATTCCGAATATGTTAACCGCGAAACAAAAGGCTATAACGATATTTCCGATATCACTGACGATGTTAAGAGGATAGTCGCGCGTTCCGGCGTGCAAAACGGATTGGTTACCGTAAGCGTTTCAAGTTCGACTTCCGGCATTACTACTCTTGAGTTTGAACCCGGATTAATTTCTGATTTACGCAAAGCTTTAGATATCATTGCTCCCGAAAAAGGCGTTTACGCTCATGACGAAAAATGGCATGACGGAAATGGCTTTTCCCACATACGCTCATCAATAGTAGGCACATCAAAAACTATTCCAATAACGTCAAAATCTCTGCTGCTTGGGACATGGCAGCAGATAATTCTTGTAGATTTTGATAACAGACCCAGAAGCAGAAAAGTATTTGTGCAGGTTTTCGGAGAATAAAAGTGACTTTAAAAGTTATAGCCGGAGACGCGCGCGGAAGGACGCTTAAAACCTTGCCGCAGGACGACTTGTCTATCAGGCCTATGCTGGGCAGGATGAAAAAGTCGGTTTTTGATATTATACAGTTTAAGATTTCTGACTGCGATTTTCTCGATTTGTTTGCGGGAGTCGGTTCGGTCGGAATAGAAGCTCTTTCGCGCGGGGCAAATAAATGCGTTTTTGCTGAAATGAGCGAAGTGTCTCTGAAACTCATAAAACATAATGTGAATATGCTAGGATATAATGACCGCGCAAGAATAGTAAAATGCAATATTATAACGCAGTTTGATATGGTTGCGGATAAATACGATATAGTTTTTATGGGTCCGCCTTATGTTGACGGCGCTAAAAAAGCTTTATCGCTTACATACCCAGCCTTAAAAAATATTGCGAGATACGATATTTTAAAAGAAGAATCGATCCTTATAGCGCAAAAACATATTAAAGAACCCGTAGGAAATGTCGCAGGACTTGAAAATTTCAGAACGGAAAAATACGGAGACACTGTGGTGCTGTTTTATAAAAAAGCTAAAAACAGAGTGTAGAGTGAAAAGTGAAGAGTGAAGATACGGCAAAAAATGATGTTGTTGTTTTATCTTCACTCTTCACTTTCCACTCTCCACTCTGCCTCTATAAATTGGAGTTTTTGTGGTTTGGGGAGATTTTAAAATAAGTTATTCCAGGATCAGTACGTATTTATTTTGTCCGCATAAATATAAGCTTATTTATATTGACAATCAGTATATCCCTATTAACGCGGATATAACTTTCGGGCAGATAATACATAAAACTTTGGAACGGTATCACAGCGGCTGTGGAAAAGATATTTCGAAACTTATGGAATGTTACGACGAATGCTGGGAAAACAAAGGTTTTTTAAGCCCTCAGCAGTGTTTTGAGTATTACAGGCGCGGCAGCGGGATGCTTGAAAATTATTTTAAATCTTTTTCGGTTTCCGATACAAAAATTTTGTATACGGAAAAATCTTTTGAAGCAAATATCGGCAAGTACAGATTTGTCGGCATTATTGACAGAATAGACGAGTGCTCCGACGGAAAAAAAGAGATAATGGATTACAAGACCCACGCGAAAGTATGGGAGCAGGAAAGGGTCGACAAAGATTTGCAGCTCACGCTTTACGCCTATGCGTGCAAAAATATTTTCGGATTTAATCCGGATAAAATTTCGGTATATTTTTTATCGAACAATACAAAAATGTATACCAAACGTTCGGCAAAAGAGATTGAAAACGGCATAAACCTCGCTTTGGATACGGCAGAAAAAATAACGTCGGAAAATTTTGAAGCTGACACGTTAAAATGCGGAAATTGCGATTTTAAATTGAAATGCAAGTTTTCAACGGCAACCACCCCGCGCTAAAGCGCACCCCTCCATAGAGGGGAATTTTAACGTCGTTATAATTCCCCTCTATGGAGGGGTGGCAGGCGAAGCCTGACGGGGNGGTCGGTATGAGAAGCTTTAAAAACTATAAATCCTTACCATATAATCCTAAACTGCTAGAGCGTTCTAAAAAGTTAAGAAAAGCGGGAATATTACATGAAGTTTTGTTATGGCAGCAATTAAAAGGCAGGAGATTGAATGATTTAGATTTTGACAGACAAAAAGTTATCGGCAATTACATAGTTGATTTTTATTGTGCTGAGAAGAGCGTTGTTATTGAAATTGACGGCTATACGCATGAAAATAAATGTAATTATGATGTTAAACGTGATGTTTTTCTAAAAAATTTAGGTTTGTCCGTAATTCGTATTTTAGCGATTGATGTTTTAAATAATTTGGAAAGTGTTGTGAAGTTTTTACGGCACCACCCCGCGCTAAAGCGCACCCCTCCGAAGGAGGGGAATTAACAGCAAGGAAATATTTGATGAAATCTTTAACCGTAGTAAAATTCGGCGGAAGTCTTACGAAAAATCTTAAGGCTCAAAACAAGTTTTTAAAAGAGCTTGCCCAAATTTCGCGAAGACAAAATATAATTTTAGTGCACGGAGGCGGACCCGAAATAAATTCGCTTTTGGATAAATTTTCTATCGAAAGCAAGTTTGTCAACGGGCTTAGATTTACCGACGCTCCGGCATTGGAAGTTGTGGAAATGGCTTTAAGCGGAAAAGTTAACAGAGTTCTTACGACGGGACTTATAAAAAATAAAGCCAATGCCGTAGGCATTTCAGGCAAAGACGGTAACAGCGTCATATGTAAACAAGTCAAAACGCTCGGTTTTGTGGGCGAGCCAGTAAAAGTCAATAAAAAGCTTATAGAAGTTCTTGTAAAATCCGGTTTTTTGCCGGTAATAGCTTCGATAGCCGCGGACGCCAAAGGCAATGTCATGAATGTCAATGCCGACACTTTGGCAACGGCGATCGCGGTCGCTTTTAAAGCCGGCAAACTTGTTTTTCTGACGGATGTTGCCGGAGTTTTTGATAAAAATAAAAAAACGATAAAAGAAATAAAAGTCAAAAACATAGAACCGCTCATAAAAGACCAAACGATAACCGGCGGGATGATACCTAAAATAAAAGGCTGCGCGCTCTCCGTAAAAAAAGGCGTAAAAGAAGTCTGGATCGCCGACGGAGCAAGCGGGATAAAAAATATTAAAGGAACGGTAATAAAAAGATAGAGTGAAGAGTTAAGAGTGGAAAGTGAAGATGATGTGTTTTCGCTTTGCGAAAACTAATAAATAGGTTTCGTCAGGGACAAAGTCCCTGACGAAACACAATATCTCCACTCTTCACTTTACACTCTCCACTCTGCCGTTCAAAGGATTAACATGAACATAAAACAAGCGGAAAAAAAATATTTTATGCCTACTACTCGTAGGGCGGATTTGGTTGTTAAAAAAGCCAAGGGGCAGTTTGTTTGGGACGATAAAGGTAAAAAGTATCTGGATTTTTTTACGGGCGTGAGCGTTTGTAATTTGGGGCACTTAAACGGTACCGTTGTCAAAGCGGTAAAAAAGCAGTTGGACGAATATGCGCACGTTTCAATACATTATTATGCTCCGGTACACATCAAACTCGGAGAAGTTTTGGCGAAAAAGTTCGGCGGACGCGTTTTTTTGTCTAATTCCGGAGCCGAAGCAAACGAGTGCGCAATAAAAATAGCCCGCAAATTCGGGCATAATACCGGCGGGCGGTATGAAATTATAGCGTTTAAAAATTCTTTCCATGGACGTACCGTTATGACAAGCGCCGCAACCGGACAGAAAAAGTTTCACGAATATTTAAAACCCTTGCCGCCGAAATTTGTTTTTGCGGATTTTAACGATATAAATTCCGTCAAAAAACTTATAAATAAAAAAACCACGGCCATAATTATTGAGCCGGTTCAGGGCGAAGGCGGAGTTTATGTCGCGGAAAAAGAATTTTTAAAAGGTTTGCGCGATTTGGCGGATAAGCATGATATTGTTTTAATTTTTGACGAAATACAGTGCGGTATGGGAAGGACCGGCAAATTTTTTGCTTTTGAACATTACGGAGTTAAACCGGACGTGATAACTCTCGCAAAATCCATAGCCAACGGTCTGCCGCTTGGCGCTACTGTCGCGAATAAAAAGTTCGGCGAAACGCTTACTTACGGAGACCACGGCACAACTTTCGGCGGAAATCCCGTTTCCTGCGCCGCAGCTTTAGAGGTCATTAAAATTTTAAATAAAAAGTTTTTGGACAACTCCGCAAAAACCGCAAAATATCTCCGTCAAAAACTTGAAAGCCTAAAAACCAAACACAGTATAATAAAGGAAGTACGCGGTCTGGGGCTGATGGCCGGCATAGAACTTACAATTCCAGGAGCCGATATCGCCGCGAAATGCCTTAAAAAAGGGCTGATCGTAAATTGCACCCACAATACGGTCGTAAGGATGCTTCCCATGCTTACGATAACAAAAAAAGACATAGATAATGCAATTAAAATTATTGATGAGGTTTTGTCGGAAGTAAAATGATATAATAGGAAAGCAGTGAGTAGTGAATAATTATGGAGTGCGCTCCGCGTACCTAATCAAATAATAAACGGGGCAAAGCCACGCACAACATGTTGATAAATGGAGAGTTTTGTGACGAGAGAAATGGAAAATAAAATAGATTTTATAACTTTCATAATACAAGAATTTGCCGTTGCTTTTAAAATGCCGGGACAGAAAGCTTATGCATATTTGAAAAAATACGGCGGACTTGATTTTATTTTTGAAAACTGGTGGGCATTGCATACGGATAATCCTTTTTGGGCAGTCAGAAGCATTTACGACGTTTGCTTGAATAACGGAGGCGATTTGCGATGAAAGTTTATCACGGAGGATATACTCTTATTGACGAGATAGATTTATCAAAAGCAAATCCGTATAAAGATTTCGGAAAAGGGTTTTATGTTACGAAAATTTACGAGCATGCAAAAAGTTGGGCTGATAGAATAGGTAAGCAGCACCAAACGAGCGGAGTAGTAACGGAATTTATTTTTCATGAGAGCGCTTTTAATAATAATTTGTATAAAACTATCAGATTTGAAAAATATAATGATGATTGGCTTGATTTTGTCGTTCTAAACAGAGATATAGACGCTAAGATTCCGTCTCATGATTATGATATTGTAGAAGGACCTGTCGCTAATGACAGAATAGCCAGCCGCATTACCGATTATTTGCGCGGTGCAATATCTAAGCAGGATTTTCTTGCAGAACTTACGTATCATGAACTTACTCATCAAATTTGTTTTTGCTCGGCAAAATCGCTGCTCATGTTAGATAAGATTGATTTGAGACCTGTTTCAAAAATTGAAAACGCAAGTAAAGAAATTATAGGATTGCTTATCAAAAAACATAATATGACAGACGAGAAAGCGATAGACGTTTTTTATACTTCTAAAACTTATGCGCAGTTGTCAGACGAGAAAAACAAAACTTATAACCTGCCTGTTGCAGAAATCTATTCTTTACTGAAAAAAGAACTCAATTTAAATTAGAATCTAATGTGGCGGCGACAAAAGAATTTTCGTACATAATGACGTCGTACGGATATCATTTGATCCCTAGCTTAAGCGGAGTTAGGGGCGTTAAATTCAGCTTCTCTAAATTCTCAAAATTTTGTAGTATATGTGTAATCAAATAAGAAGAATAAAATGAAAAGAACAATAACTCTTACGAAAAGTAATTTTAATGAAAAGTCTTCCTTTGTCGAAGGTTCTGCGGCGCAAAGGCTCGGATACGTTTGGCCGTTGACGGAAGAATTATGCGGTCTTGGCAATAAATATAATGCTAAACAACGACTACAAAGAACTATTATCAATATTCAACGAAGAAAAAGTTAAATTTATTTTAGTCGGGGCATATGCTATGGCGGTTCACGGTTATCCCCGCGCTACAATGGGTATTGACATATGGGTAATAGGAGAGTTAAAAAATTCTAAAGCGGTAATGAAAGCTTTGCAGCGGTTTGGCGCGCCGTTAAGCGATGTAAACAGTGAAGACTTTCAAAAAGATAATATAATTTTTCAGATAGGCGTTTTTCCCCGAAGAATAGATATTCTAACATCAGTTGACGGTTTGGAATTTGAAGAAGCTTATAAGCATTCAATAGTTGTGGAACTAGAAGGTGTAAAATTAAATGTGTTGTCTAAAGAAGATTTGATTAGGAATAAATTAGCTTCGGGAAGAACAAAAGATTTGGCCGATGTTGAAACTTTGCAAGGTAAATAAATGTATATAGACCAGATGGACTTCGTCCCACCAGACCAGATCAGACCAGACCAGACCAGACCAGACCAGACCAGACCAGACCAGACCAGACCAGACCAGACCAGACCAGACCAGACCAGACC
>JGI24702J35022_10000756_pt1 | contig 19995 bp, 20 predicted proteins | sample TergutTh196P4_FD_35022 | JGI IMG/M metagenome (IMG submission 35022)
TTTTATAGGAGTTATCGATGTCGTTAAAGGCAAGGCAATTATAGATGGACAATTAACAGATATTCCAACAGAAGCCCAAAGCGATTATGAAACAGCAAAAAATTCATTAACTGAATCAGTCGCTGGCACTGATGACCACCTGATGGAAATCTATTTTGATCAAGGGGAGTTAACTCATCAAGACCTGCAAAATGGTCTACAAAAAGCTATCCTAAACGGAACAATTATTCCTGCTTTTTGCTCTTCTGCAACCACCAATGTTGGTGTAAATTCCTTTATAGAGGCAATAATCGAATATTTACCTTCTCCTGAAAGAAAAAATTCTCTGATGATTTTAAAAGAGCAAAAAGAAGAAAGATTAATTTGTTCTCCTGATGGCGAACTATACGCTTTTCTTTTTAAATCAATTGTTGATCCCAATATGGGGGAATGTGCATATGTGAGAGTTTTTTCTGGAACCTTAAAATCTGGATTAGATGTTTATATACCAGAAAGAGATGCGAAAGATAAAATTTCCTCGATGTATTATTTTATTGGGAAGAATAGAACTGATGCCGGTGAATTAAGAGCAGGGGAAATTGGAGGGTTAGTTAAGCTAAAAGTTGGGAGAGGATTAAATTCTATTGTGGCAGAAAAATCTAAAATTTCTCACCTTCCGATAAAACTACCTACCCCTGTTTATTGGAAATCTATTCGAGCAGTAAACCAAAATGATGAAGATAAAATTGGACAAGCGTTAGCAAAATTATTAAGTGAGGACCCCACGGTTAATGCTTCCATTAATACAGAAACAAGAGAAAATGTCATTGCCGGAATTGGTGAACAGCAAATTTCTCTCCTTCAAAAAAGATTAAAATCAAGATTTAAAGTTGATGCGGAACTTAAAGAACCAAAAGTCCCTTATAAAGAAACAATAATGGGGAGAATTGACCATAACGATCATAAATATCGCCATAAAAAACAATCAGGTGGCAAGGGACAATACGGAGAAGTATATTTTCGTATTCACCCCACAGAAAGAGGAGAAGGGTTTAAATTTGTTAACTCTGTAGTAGGTGGGACAATACCTTCAAATTTTATACCTGCTGTCGAAAAAGGTTTGTTAGAAACTCTAGAGAAAGGAATTATCGCTGGTTATAAAGTCGTTGATATTTGCGTGGATGTGCATTTTGGTACTTACCATGATGTTGATTCATCAGAAATGGCTTTCAAAATTGCTTCTTCAATGTGTTTAAAAGAAGGATTTAAGCTTTGTAAACCAATTTTATTAGAACCTATCTTCCTAGTAGACATTATAATTCCTAATGAGTATTTTGGGGATGTGAGTGGTAGTGTATCTACATTAAGAGGGAAAATACAAGGGATGGAACAGGTTGGAAAAAAACAAATCTTAAAAGTATCAATGCCTCAAAAAGAACTTTTTGGTTATTATACAACTCTTAAATCGTTAACTCAAGGACGAGGTCTTTTTGAACAAAAATTTTCGCACTACGAAAAATTACCTGATGAATTAGCAAGGCCGATAATTGACGCTTACCAAACTACTGATGAATAAATAAGTATCTTGTTTAGGGGAACAATATTGTATATTTAGTGGTTCGAGATAGTTATATAAAGTAAATATAGGGTATTTTATAGAAAGGTCGGAAACGACTAAGTCTTCTCTTGATGTTCCTAGAAAAGGTTTTCGCATATAATACACTCATTATCACGAGAAGTGTAACAACAAAGTAATCAGCGGTAAACTCGGTGCTGTATAGGGCAATTTCCTCAGTAATGGGCGGAGGACGCCCCTAACTAGGTATGGAAATATCATAGTAGCGGTTTTCTAATCGCCGCTATGGCAATCAGGGATTACCGCTATGTATCTATTTACGTGTTATAACTACAGTTATTATTATGCGACAGACTTTTGTACTCCGCGAATTGTAAAGAGCAAAACTTATAACCAACCTGTTTGCCTTATTGCTTCATATAAAACAATGGCTACGGTATTACAAATATTTAGTGAACGAATGTCGGTGTTCATGTTAATCTTAAGTGTATTTTGGGGATTATTTTGCAACATAACTGCTGGCAAACCTTTTGATTCACTGCCAAAAACAAAACAATCCCCCCTTTGATATTTAAATTCAGTATAATTTTTTTGACCACTTGTTTCGCAAAAATAAATGTTAGAAGAAGAGTTTAATTGTAAAAAACTTATCCAATCGTTATGGATAAATAGCTTTACTTTTTCCCAATAATCAAGTCCAGCTCTTTTTAAATATTTATCATTAAGAAAAAATTTCATAGGTTTAATGATGTGTAATTCAGAATTTGTACCTACGCAAAGTCGACCAATATTACCTGTATTAGATGGTATCTCTGGTTGATACAAAACAATTTTAAAACATAATGAGGTTTCAAGAGCAAGCATCATAATATAACTATTTTTTGGTCACGGCTCTAACCCAAACATCAAGCCATTGGTCGGCAAAATAATTTGGCTTACTAAAAACAGATTCGCTTAAATCCTTAGTAGGTAGTGGTAAATCATCAAAGCTCGGAGGTAGTTCAACTCCTTCAATAACCGGGTACATCCATTGATTGGTAGGAACATGTTGTTGAAAATCGAGGGTAAGCATGTATTCGATAAATTTTTTAGCGAGAAAAAGGTTTTTCGCTCCTGAAATGATACCCGCAAATTCAATTTCTTTCAGACCACCCTCAATTGGGATAAAAGATTTATAACGATCAGTGTGTTCTTCGTGAATATGATAGGCTGGGCTTGTTGAATATGACAAAACAATTGGCGCTTCTCCTGTACGAAAAGCTGTATAAGCTTCTGTCCAACTAGCCGGAAAAGTAAGAATATTACTTCTAAAACGTTGCCAGAAGATTTCGAACCCACGGTCAGTAAAAAGTCCAAGAGACCAGATTAACATTCCATATCCGGTTGCAGAAGTTCGTGGATCAATGAGTATAATTTTATCTTTCCAAGTTGAGTTTTGTAATTCCCCAAATGTAGTGGGAGGGATAGGAATTTGTTCGCTATCGTAAACAAAGGCATAAAAACTATAATCGAAAGGAATTAAGCGATACTTTTTATCTACTATTAAGCTTTTATCTTTAATATTCTTTATATTATCCGGCTCATATGGAAGAAAAACATTTGAAGCAAGAGCATGGAATATTTGGGTATTTTGAATCCCCACCACTACATCAGCCTGGGGATTATCTTTTTCATAAATAACATGGTTTAATAAGGCTGCTCCCTCTCCAATTGTTTCGAAGATAATCTGACAATCATATAATCTTTCAAATTCCTCGGCGATGACGGGTCCTAAACCCCAAATGGTAAAACTATCATAACTATAAATTCTAAGGATATCTGTTTTAATATCTTCAGCGATAATATCCTCTTGTTTTTTACAACTGTTAAATAGGATCAGTATTAAAATTAATAAAAACAGACCATATTCTCTTTGGGTTTTCATTTGGTTATTCTTCACCATTAAAACGTTATCAGCAATTTTTTTCATTTGATTCCTCCAAAAATAATTTGCGCAACTATAAAATCAGAAATTAAAATTCCAATTGAACTCCATACAACAGTATTTGTTGTAGCTATACCTACCCCTTCTGCTCCATTTTTTGTTCTTGCTCCAGAAAAAGTGGCAATACTTGAAATAATAAAACCAAACACAATGGATTTAACAATACCAACCCACAAGTCCATATGTTCAAAAAAGGCTTTCATATTCGAAAAAAAAATTTCGCTACTTAAATGATGGTAGATATTAGAAAAAATAAAAGCTGAAAAAATTGCCACTGTAATGGATATTATTGTTAACAGTGGCATCATACATACTAAGGCAACCACTTTTGGCATATAAACAAATTCGTATGGATTGACAGACATGATTTCTAAAGCATCAATTTGTTCTGTTACTTTCATGGATCCTATTTCTGCAGAAATAGATGCACCTACTTTTCCAGCTATAACGAGAGATGTTAGGACAGGAGAAAGCTCAATCATTGTTGTTTTAGAAACCATAACACTTATGAGTGATAATGGTATGTAACCTTTTGTTTGATAATTTGCTTGCAATGCAGTAACTAATCCAGTAAAAGCAGAAGTAACAATAATTAAAAGAGTGGAATCATATCCAACTTTTTTTATCTGTTGGATGATCACAATCAATCTTTTGGGAAAGTAGATCATTGTTTTAAGCGTTGATAGAGTGAATAGTGTGTATTCTCCCACTATTCTTAAGAAACTAATCAGGTTCTTCATTGAGCTGTATCTCGTCAAACCGAGTTATATGTCCTAGAAAATCGAGATTAATAATACCAGGCCCTCCGTGCCTATTCTTGCTTATTAATAATTCTGTAAGATAGATTTTATGATCTGGATTAGTTGATGTTTTAGGCTCTTGATTAGGACGATGGAGAAAAAGAACGATATCTGCATCTTGTTCTATGGATCCAGATTCTCGTAAATCAGATAATCTTGGTCTTTTATCATCTTTTCTTTTTTCAACTTCTCGGCTTAATTGAGATAAGGCGATAACTGGAACATCGAGTTCTTTCGCCAAGATTTTCAATCCTCTGGAAATTTCGGTTATTTCTTGAGTTCTATTATCTCCTGGTTTTGCGGAAGACATGAGCTGTAAATAATCTATAACAATTAAGTCAAGTGCTTTTATTTCAGCCTTTAATCTTCTTGATTTCGCTCTAATATCCATAATTTTATTCGAGCCACTTTCATCTATAAAAATTCCTATATTTTCAAGTTGTTTTGCATAATCATTTATTTTAACGAGATACTCCTGTTTCATATTAGTACCATTCAATAAGGTATCTACTGGAACCTCTGATAAGCTACTAAGTAACCTGACGAGTACCTCAGAAGAAGACATTTCTAAAGAAAAAAGTGCTATTTTTTTTTGTGCATATGTTGAAGCATGTTGGATTATATTCAAGACAAAAGAAGATTTGCCAATGGCTGGCCTTGCAGCCACGATTATCAGTTGTCCTTTCCGAAAACCTCCCAATTTTCGATCTAATTGATCATATCCGGTAGGTATTCCAAGTGTATTTCCCTCTAATCTAGATATTTCTTCTATTTCTGTGATCGTTCGGGGGAGTAATTCATCAATTCTTATAAATGATTTACGATTTGGCATTTCGGCAATTTTGAATATTGCTTGCTCCGCTTCATCAATAATTTGCGGCACAGGAGCACTTTGGTCGTAACACGATTTTATTATTTGGTTTGCAGTAGTGATTAAGTCTCTCAGTAAAGCTTTTTCCAGAACAATTTGGGCATGGAATTCAAGGTTTGCCGAACTATATGTAATATCTGAAATTTCATTGATAAAAGCAATTCCGCCAATTTTTTCAAGTTCACCTTTTTCTTTTAATCGATTAGTTACTGTAATGATATCTACTTCAATATTTTTTTCAAATAATTCAATAATACATTGATAAATAATACGGTGAGTTTGAATATAAAAATGTTTATCTGATAAAATTTCAAGAGCTTTGGCGACAGATTCATTATCAATCAGCATAGCACAAATAACTGCTGCTTCAGCATTACTATCGCTGGGTAGGATGCGCTCTATTTTTTTAGACATCATTGATTTCCTGTTTTGACTTTAAAATAAGAAACTCTTCTCGAAACATTTTTAAGTCTTCCCAGACTAGCCGTTTTAATAATTTTTGGTGATCATCAAGAAGACTGCTTGGATGGATCGTTATAAAAACCGGTATTCCTTCAATTTTAAACCCCTTTTTACTACGATAAAACTCAATTGTTTCATCTTTATTAAAAATAACATTAGCAGCTATTTCGCCAAAAAGTAAGATGATTTTGGGGTTAATAATATTTATTTCTTGAACTAACATACTATAACACTTACTCATATCCTCTCGTTTCCCATTTAGAACCCTACATTTTGTAATATTAGTAATAAAGAGATCCTCTCGATTTAGATTTATTGTAGACATCATAGTGGTAAATAATTCACCATACTTCCCAATAAAAGGAGTTCCGGTCAAATTTTCTTCAGCATTTGGAGGTCCCCCAATGACCATGATTTCAGCATTTAGACTTCCTTGCCCTAACACCATTTTTTTTCGATATTGATGATAGATGCAATTACGACAATTCTTGTTCTTCCTATACAAATCTTGTAAAAGATTAGTATTAGTAATATTGTCAATTATACGGTTTGTGGAGATCGGATTAATCTTTAGAGTAGGCTTTGATGAGAAAAACAAATCGTCAATTCCATTTATTGAATACAATTCAATGTATTGGATTAGTTCTCTTAGAGACATTTTATACTTTATTCTGCATCATCATCATAATTATCATCATCTTCAAAATTGTCATCATCTTCGTCATCTTCTTCATCATCTTCGTCGTCATCTTCGTCATAATAATCATCGTCATCTTCGTCGTCGGAATAATTGTTTAAATTATCGTGTTTTAGTTGTTCTGACTGGAGATTATCATCTTGATCTTCAGTATCATCTTCATTATAGATTCTTTGTGTTTCTTCTTGCTCATACGTCTCGACAATGAAATCCGGAACATCATTTTTGGCAATATGCTTCAAAGACATGGTCGTAATTTTCTCTGCAAACTCATTCTTAATTGAGTCTGGTAATTTCGATAACCTCTCTGATTCTTTATCTGCTAAAATGCAAAACAAATAATCCATATTGTGAGATTCAAGGAATTGATCAATAATTTTTTCTTTTTTGTTACTCATTTTTTCTCCTTTGGATAGAAAGTCGTTACAGGGTCTATATATCTTTTAACTCTATGTTTTTCGGAATCTAGAATACTACTAAGGATCCTCATGGTTGTTTCAAATTGATCATTAATAACTAAATAATCATACATTACATACTTAATGATTTCAGAATGAGCATTTGCTATCCGGATAGCAATATTTTCTGTTGTATCTGTGCCACGATTAATCAATCTTTCTTGAAGGATTCTTTCATTAGGAGGAAGGAGAAAAATCGTCACTATATCGTATTCGCCTCTTTTTTTTATTATTTCCACTCCTTGTACATCGATATCGAAGAGAACTATTTTCCCTTGTCGGATTTGGTTTGTAACAAAACTTTCGGGTGTTCCGTAATAATTCCCATGAACTAAGGCATATTCTAAAAAAAAACCTGTCGAAACTTTGTTTTGAAATGTTAATAAATCAGTAAAAAAATAATCTTGACTATCAATTTCCATACCTCTTTTGGGGCGAGTTGTCCAAGAAACTGAATAGCAAAGATCATGATGTCTTTTTAATAATTCATGACATACCGAAGATTTACCTCCCCCAGACGGAGAAGCAATGGTTACTAAAAAGCCTTTTCTTTCCATATGCTTTGTTCTTATAAAAACTTCATCGGATAATTTTTTTATATTCTTCGGCTGATAACAGTTTTTCCATTTCTTCTTCTTTCTTTTCGTAACGCATCTTAACCAACCAACCTTCTTGATAGGGAGATTTATTGATTAATTCTGGTGTTTCAAACAGATCATTATTTATCTTAACTACTTCACCTGAAAATGGAGAATAAATGTCTTCAACTGTTTTGACGGCTTCTAATGAACCCAAACGATCTCCAACAACAAGGTTTTCTCCGACATCAGGTAGTTCAACATGAACTATTTCCCCAAGTTCCTTGGCTGCAAAAATAGTAATTCCGATTATAGCAAATTCATGATCAATTTTTATCCACTCATGATTCTCTGTGTAGAGTAAATCATTTAATACATCCATTTTGGACCTCCAATTAATAATAAATAACAAGTTCCAATATTTTTTTCTCTAATTCTATGTCAAGTGTTTTTTTTAGCTATTTATGGCGGTGACCATCTTACCTTCCCACCACTATACCACGCAAAAAAAAAGGAGAAAAACAAATAATATCTCTTTTTTTTATGAGATTTTTTGCTCAGGTCTTCTGTATTTTTATGCATAATGCGGTAAAAGATTTGATATGGTCGAGAGTTTCGGATTCGAAGGCTACTTCCAGAACTAAAGAGAGCAATAAAGTTTGAGGTGTTTTTTGTATTTATTTAAAACACACTGTTATGGATATTTTGATATTTAGACATCAAATGATTAACTATCCATGAACAAGGACAAATGTTTTTTGGCAAAATATAGACACTATATCGCTATATGAATTATTAATAATATCTCAATCTTTCTTGTTAAATTTGTACTTTTTTACTTGTTTTATCGAACTTTAATTATGTCAATTTACAACCTTACCTAGTAGTGCTTAATGTAAATAGAGATTTTTTATAATTAATTAAGCTTTTGGGTGTCTATTATTTGAAGAAAAAGGATTCTTTTTTGTGTTGTAAATTTTGTCCTTTTCATATTTCACCTCATTTTTTTTCTTGACTTAAAAAGGCAGTTTAGTATATTGATCCTGTCGAACTAATTTGAAAAAAGGAAAGGTTTAATGCCAAACAATAAAATCAATAAACATCGCAAAAATATGGCTGACTTGGTATGGAGCATTGCTAACAACTTGGCTGGTCTTTATATGACACCTGAAGAGGCTAGGTGATTTTGCCATTTAAGGTGAATAAGAGAATAAATGATATTCATGCACCCATACGAGATGATGTCTTGAAAGCAAAACAAAAACGACTATGAAATATCTTTACCAGACTATTTTATGAATACCAATTACCAAGAGATATTGTCAAACCTAGTAAAAAATCAATAACTTGAAAAACAAGAAATAACACAGATGAAGGGACTGTTTAGTAAATGAGAGAATTAAATACAAGTGAGATAGAATGGTTAAATAATACTCCTAAGCACTGGGAAATTGGGAAAGCAAAGCATTACTATACATTTTTCATTGGTGTTACTCCAGAATCTAAATATTATTTATATTACGATAATGATTATAGCTATAAATGGGCTACAATTACTGATATGGACAACTCCAGAGTGATTGCCACAAATAGTAGAATTAGAGAGCTTTTTATCGATGAATTTGAACCGCAGATTACAAGAAAAGGAAGTTTGTTATATTCATTTCAATTGTCAGTTGGGCAAGTTGCATTAGACGATAGAGACATTATTACAAATAAGGCTATTGCTTCATTTGATATTGATAGCAATCCTAATATTAATTTTCCCTTTTATTCTGCCTCTCTAATAATTCAAAATGCGAAAGAAAACATTTATGGTGCAAAACTACGCAATCAGAAATTAATTCAGAATGCAATTATCGTTTTCCTCCCCTCCCTGAGCAAACGGTTATTACTAATTTCCTCGCTGGTAAATGTTCAAAGATTAATGCCTTGATAGAATTACAGCAAAAAATGATTGAAGAACTTAAAGAATATAAAAAAGGAATAATAAACCACAGAGATCACAGAGGTACACAGAGAAAAAATCATTTAGTTAAACTCTCTGTGTTTTTCCGTGTCCTCTGTGGTTGATAAAGAAAAATAGGAGGCTATAATGTTTGTAAAATTTAAAGACATCACAGACAAAATTATCAGTGGTGCTATTGAGGTTCATAAGTCATTGAGACCTGGATTACTAGAAAATGCTTATTAGGAATATCTGTATTATAAGCTATGTAAAGAAGGTTTAATCGTAGAAAAAGAAAAATCTATCCCATTATACTTTGAGGAAGTTACTCTTGCTTGTGGATATAGAATTGATTTATTGGTAGAAAACAGGGTGGTTGTCGAACTAAAGAGTGTAAAACAAATGTATGACACCCATTTAGCACAAATTCTTACCTATATGAAGCTAGGAAAATTTGAAGTTGGGCTCATATAAAATTTCAATGTAGTATTTTTAAAGGATGGGATAAAGAGTGTTGTATTATAATATAACCACAGAGGACACAGAGAAAAAATCATTAATTCAATCTCTCTGTGTACCTCTGTGGTTAAAAAGGAGAAAAAATGATAGAAGTAAAAGAACAGCAATTTGAAAGCGATATAGAGATTTATATACTTTCAGATGAGGGTAGATACACTAAAATGTCTGATAGTATTACAGGAGCAGGAGTTATTATTAATGAGGGTGCTTTTACATGGATAGGGGAGTGATCATGTGTAATTCTAGAAATAGCAGAAGAAGAGAAGAAGTACATAAGAGTTTTAGTGGAATTTTTAACAAAACAAAATGTACCATTACTGGTCATAAAATGATGCCTCCACTAGTTAATAATATTCCCAATCAAGGTTCTGTATCCTTTAAATCTGAGAATTCAGGTTTATGGGGTAATGTAACAACTAGTCCTATTGATCGAATAGATAATTATGGTTTTTAGCATGATGAAACTGACTAGTAATTTTCCCGTTTCTGGTTCTTATATAAAAAGAATTATTGATCATATCATTCGCATTATTCTGATCATTGTTTTGGGAGGCATGATCTATAGTTGTAAAACAAAAACTAATACTAGTTTTCATCAAACTATTTATCAGAACCTATATGATATACCTGGCATTACCAAAGAAGATATCGAGAGTGTCGAAAATCTACGCAAACAATATTCATGTTTTACATTTGGGGCTTTATATAGTACAGAATTTTTTACAAATACCCAAGGTCAGTATTCTGGGTTTACGGTTTATTTATGTGATTGGTTAAGTACTCTCTTTGGAATTAAGTTTAATCCCTTACCACTAGAATGGAATGATCTATTTCCACAATTACAAACCGATTTTACAGGTGATTTAACTGCTACAGAACAAAGGAGAAAAGAACATGGATTGATTTTTTCTTCTTCAATTGCAGAACGAACAACAAAATATTTTCACCTTCTTGGTACTCCGCAAATTGCAGATATCGTTAAGGTTAGGCCTTTAAAAATTGCTTTTTTTCAAGGAAGTACAACATCGATAGCTGCCATGAATCAACTTCAATTAACAGCAATACCATATGAAGCAGTATATTTAAATGATTACTATACAATTTATCAAGAGTTAGTAAATAAAAATATTGATGTATTTATTCATGAAATGATCGCGGAAGCCGGTTTTGATGAATGGGGAAATGTAGTAGCAGAGGATTTTTTCCCACTAATCCTTGAACCAGTTTCACTAACCACACAGAATGTAGATTTAGAACCAATTATTCGAATTGTGAACAAAGCTTTGGAAAATGATGTTACAGCTTATCTGCGCGATCTTTATGAAATTGGGATGCAAGAACATGCTAAATACAAGTTCTTGAACCAATTAAGCATCGATGAACTTAATTATATACATGAAAATAAGACAGTAAACTTTCTTGCAGAACCAGATAATTACCCCGTGTGTTTTTACAATCAAAATGAAAAACAATGGCAAGGCATAGTTTTTGATGTACTAGCAGAAATATCGTTATTAACAAATTTAAATTTTCAAATAATTAATACTCCGAACAGTTCTTTTTCAGACTTGATTCAACTCCTTGAGCGAGGAGAAGGTCAAATGATCTCAGAGTTGATCAGGAATAATATGAGAGAAGGACAATATCTTTGGTCCAATAAAATTTTGCATCGTGATCATTACATCGCGATTGCTCTTGATTCACAGCCTCCCACTAATGTTCATCGGATAATGCAGAAGAGAATTGGAGTTCAAAAAAATTCGATTTACGCCGATTTATTTCATACCTGGTTTCCCGATCATTTTCATGTCTTAAGCTATGAAAATATTAATGATGCTTTCCGAGGGCTGGAAACAGAAGAAATTGACCTTCTTATTGCTAGTTCCAATGTACTATTATCTAAAATTCATTATGAAGAAAACCCACGTTTTAAAGCAAATATTATCTTTAATTATACTTTCGATTCTAGTTTTGGTTTTCATCTTCAAGAGCAACAACTGAATACAATTGTAGATAAAGCAATGGAGATTATTAACATTGATTCTATTACTACTGAATGGGTTAATAAAACTTTTAATTATAGAGCAAAATTAATAAAGTCTCAACGTCCATGGTTAATTGGAGCTATGATAATGTTTTTTTTAGTCATTATCTTTTTAGGATTCGTATATCTAAACAGTCATAATGTAAGACAACAATTAGATCAACTTGTTCATGAAAGAACTAAAGCCCTCGATTTTTCTCAACAAGAATTGAGTATAGCTCTTCAAGAAGCTCAAACGGCAAACAAAGCCAAATCAAAATTTTTAGCAACTATGTCTCACGAAATCAGAACTCCCTTGAATGCTATTATCGGACTAACACAAATTCAATTAGGAAGAAAGGAGTTACCCTCGGATTATCAACAAGCTTTAAAAAAAATATATAAATCAGGTAGTCTTTTACTAGCCATAATTAATGATATTTTAGATTTATCAAAAATTGAGACGGGAAATATGGAAATCATAGAACGTGAATATGACCTACCTTCGTTAATTAATGATACAATTCAAATTAATATGGTGCGAATAGAAGGGAAAAAAATAGAGTTCCAAGTAGATATTAATGAAAATCTCCCCACAAGAATTGTTGGTGATGATCTCCGTATCAAACAAATTCTTAGTAATCTCTTATCAAATGCTTTTAAATATACTAAGTATGGTTATGTTAAATTATCCTTTGATATTTCCATTGATAATGATGAAACATTCCTTCATTTCTCTGTTGAAGATACAGGACAAGGCATGAAACCTGAGAGTATTCAAAAACTTTTCTCTGAATACTTACGGTTTAATACAGAAACAAATAAAACCACAGAAGGAACAGGAATCGGCTTAAGTATCACCAAGCGTCTTGTTGAATTAATGGGGGGAGAGATAACTGTAGAAAGTCAGTATGGATTGGGTAGTACATTTAGAGTTAAAATTAAACAGCAAGTAATAGATAGTGAAAGCATTGGACATGATTTAGCACAATCATTGAGTGATTTTACCTTTACTGAAGATAAACAGAATTACCGTTTACGAACCAAAAACCCCACCATGCCAGAAGGAAAAATATTAGTTGTGGATGATGTAGAAACGAATCTATATGTAGCAGAAGAAATATTATTATCATATGAGTTACAAATTGATTTATGTACCAGTGGTTTTGGGGCTATCGAAAAAATAGAATCGGGGAAAAAATATGATATCATTTTTATGGATCAAATGATGCCTGATATGGATGGAATTGAAACAACCCAAAAGTTACGCATTATGGGTTATGAGGGAGTTATTGTTGCTTTAACAGCTAATGCTTTAGTCGGAAATTCTGAAATGTTTAAACAAAAAGGGTTTAATGACTTTATCTCAAAACCAATTGATGTCCGCCTCCTTCATGAGATACTCGTAAAATATATCAATAAACCTTTTATCTAAATTACTATATACCTCGTCTAGTAGTAAAAATAATAGTTCATAAAGCTGAAATATTTGTTCAAAATTTTTTCTTTCCCCAAAAGAAAAGGTTGATCCTACTAAAGGCTATCGCATAGTGACTTTTTATGTGGTTTTAAAACACTCATTGCGAGGAACATAGTGTCAAAACGATCCTGAGAAATATAACACATTATTATATATAATGATATACAAATGTCCCTTATAGATTAATTCACTAGTTGCTGAGTTCCCATCCTCGTAAAGACGAAAATCATTACTATACGATAAACTTATTGATAATGTTTCTTGAAACATAAAATGTCAAAAACAAACTTTTTGCACGATACTGAAGGTTACTCTCTTAGATTTTGATCTGCTTGATATTTTATAGCAAAAAAAGTGTTGTCGTCATTTCATATTTCTTTATTGTTTGGAGTCATTGAGAATATTCCTAATCTATTTGAACTATTTGCTGTTATATCGTCTTTACCTCACAAGGATTGTTGTTGTTGTACAAATGGAATAACCTTCTCAAACTGAGTTACAATTTCAGAAAAAAAGTGCTTGACTAAAAACCCTATATAAAAATATTCTCTCCTACAAAAGAAAATTCTGAGGTATTTGTGGTCATCTTATGTTTGGCAACTTTGATAATCTTACTCTTCCTATTCGTTGAATATATAAGACATAAAAAATGTGTTTATTCTATTCCGATCCGCATTCATGTTAATGGTACACGAGGAAAATCAAGTGTTACCCGTTTGATTGCTGCAGGTCTTAGGAACGGTGGAATAAGAACAGTTGCTAAAACAACAGGAACCTTACCTCGATTAATTATGCCAGATGGTAAGGAGTCAGCGATTATTAGACTTGCCAATGCTAATATTATTGAACAAAAGTATATTTTCCGCCACGCACAAACCATGGATCTTCGAGCCATTGTTGTTGAATGTATGGCTGTAAACCCGTTTTATCAGTGGATTACTGATCGTATGCTGGTTAAAGCGACTATTAGTGTAATTACTAATGTCCGTCTTGACCATGTTGATGTGATGGGTGATCATTTAGAAAGTATTGCTTTATGCCTAAGTAATACAATACCAGAAAAAGGTGTTTGTTTTACTGCGGAAAAACAAATGTATCCCGTTCTAGAGAATATTGCTCACAAAAGAAATTGTCGTATCAAACAAGTAGTACCTTTTGATATAACAGAAGAAGAAATGAATGCCTTTTCATATATTGAGCATCAGGATAATGTGCAATTGGCACTTTCCGTTTGCGAATACTGCGGAATACCAAGAGCCATTGCTCTTCAAGGAATGCAAAAGGCAAATCCTGATCCGGGCGCCTTAAAAAGATATTTAATTATTGATCAAAAGAAAAAAATTTTTTTTTACAACGTTTTTGCTTCGAACGACCCCGATTCGACTGCTTTTATTTACCATTTAATTACTGCAAAATTATCGACAAATGTCTTAAAAATAATTATTCTTAATAATCGTGCGGATCGATTTTTCCGGTCGAAACAGCTTGTTGATATGTGTCAAAGCTTAAGTTTAGATTTTTTACTGTTGACAGGGGAAATTGTGGAAAAAGTTGCTAATTATGCAGAAAACAAACTTGATCATAGTAAAATTATCACTTTAGGCGAAATACTGCCTGAATTAATCTATAATAAGATAAGAGAATTGACCCATCACGAAGTTCATGTCTTTGGTATAGGCAACATTGCAGGGGAAAAAAAATATGGTGCAAGAATTGTTAAAGAGTTTAAACAAAGAAGCCTGGATAACTAATTGTGGTATTAATGTACAGTATATTATTTATTTAGGAACGACAACACAGTTGTATATGAAAGGAGGTCGTCTTTGATTGAAGGCGCTGTTGGTTTAGGAGTTGTATTTAGTCTTATCTTTGCTGAGCTCTTAGGGGCCTCAGCGGGAGGAATAGTTGTACCGGGCTATATTGCTATGTATTTAGATCAACCTAGTTATCTTTTAATGACTGTAATGGTTAGTCTTGTTACATGGGGATTAATCCGTATCATTTCCAGTTTTACTATTTTGTATGGTAAGCGGAGGATGGTTTTGTCAATCTTATTGGGGTTTATACTCGGTTCATTAAGCAAAAACTATCTAGCCTTAAATGTAACTATTTTTGATTTACAATTACAATCCATAGGATACATTATACCTGGATTAATTGCTAATTGGTTTGAAAGACAAGGTTTCATAAAAACTATCACAGCAATTACTATTGCAGCAATTTTGGTAAGATTAATATTAATTGTTATTTCGGGAGGGGAGGCAAATTTCAATGTATAGACCTTCATTAAAAAATAATTCTACTTTGGTGATGCTCACTCTTTTAGCAGTTATTCTCTTTTTATTTACTCATTACAGCCATCGTGAAATTCCTGCTGATTGGCAACAAGAAAAAATTGCAGCTGCTGTGTTAATGGAACAAGCTATGCAATGTCTTAAACAAGAAGTTCTAGCCCTTGGGTATTCGATAGATCAAATCAACGACCCCAATGAAACTGGGTTGATTGGCATAAATGTTTCTTCTATTACAACTTCTCGGGGGAATGTCTCAGAAAGATTAATGACTCTCAATCCGAATTTTGCTGCTATTTTTATCGATCTCCTCAAAAAACTAAATTTAACTGCTGGAGATTATGTGGCAGTTGGAGTTACCGGAGCAAATCCAGGTGCCAATCTGGCCCTCTTTGCTGCTCTCGAAACGCTAAAAATAAACCCGGTAATTATTACTTCTGTTGGGGCTGCTACCTACGGAGCCAACCGTGAAAACTTTACTTGGTTAGACTTTGAAAGAATTCTCTATGAAAATCACTTAATTTCTTTTTATTCAGAATATGCAACTTTAGGAGGAACTAATGACTTAGGACGAGGTTTGCCTCCCGAGGGAAGAGAAAGTATAATAGAAGCCGTAGAACTTAACAATCGACATCTATTAAACTCGGAAAATCTAGAAGAAAGTGTTCAATTACGGCTCAATGCATATCAAGAAAGTCTTCCAGAAAATATGGAATATAGAGCATTTATTAATGTTGGAGCTGGGGTTGGAAACGTCGGAAGTTTAGTTAATGCACGCATAATAAGTACAGGCATAAATCGCCGCCTAGGAGAGAGAAATTTTCGTGAACCAGGGGTAATGATGTTTTTTGCGCGCAATAATATTCCCGTTATCCACATATATAATATTAATAAACTTGTTTCAGAATATCAACTACCTCGGAACCCATTCCCCATGCCCAATCCAGGCACAGGGTCTCTCTTTTCGGCACGGATAAATAATATTTATATTGCTTCGATATGTTTAGTTATCCTTGTGGTAGCAATTATCGGAGTTATTGTTTTCGACCGTAAATCTAGAAGTTTTTCCAGTAATTTAGTTGATCCTGATGAGGAATTATGACGAAAAGAATAGTACCTTTTTTAAATCTACTGATCTTAATATCTACTTTATTTAGCCAAAATAGTGTTCCCTCTTATCTTCCCCTTAGTGTTGGAGCATATTGGTCTAGAAAAGCAATTAACGATGGAAAAAAATCTCATTATTATTACCGACCACAACGATTTGATTATTTGAAGATGGAAACTTCAGGTTCTCAAACTATCCAAATTAGAGCTTTTGTTACCCAAAAATTTAGCTCCCTTGATATATATTTAAATATCGCAGATTCAGAAAAAAAGTATACTTTAAATTTTTCCCACCACGAAAAAAATATCTATTATACTGAACCAATAAACATTACGATCCCAAGTGATATAGATTATTTTAGTTTAAAAACTCGCCACCCCCATGCTTATTTTAGACATTACAAAGTTCAACAAGAACAAAAACAGCAAAAAGTGTTTACCTTAAAACCAAATATTTATCGTCAATCGTTACTATTACAATCTACAAATTCCCATAGCGAATATTTCTCTGCTGATCAAGAATATTTTCTTCAATATCTTACTCTTTATGAAGGAGATATCCATTTTTATCTCCGATCAATTATGGGAATCAAAGAAGAAACCACAGTAGGTGTTTATGTCAATGATAAATTAAGGCAAACAATAGTGATCCCCAGTAAAATATCGGCGGAATATCAACTCCCCAACAACCAAGTCTCCATTGGATGTCGGGTAGATTTACCCCTTCTCCAACCAGATGATGTCATTAAACTAATCCCCCAATCTTCAAATGAAATAATATGCAGAATGTTTTTAACTACCAAAGATTTTTATTAATCTTATTCATCTTTTTCATGAGTTTTATGAAATTAGATGCAACCTTTTATTTAAGGTTAAAGCTCACAACAGAATATGATTCAAATATTTTTACTTTGTCTCAGAATGATCTTGATAGGTTCCAAAATCATCAGTCGTTTGAGTATATTAAAACTACTGACGATTTAAAAGAAAAAATTGATTTTCGAGTTAGCAAAAAATTTGTATATCATGCCCACAATATTACACCTTTTGTGCAACCAACAATAATCTTGCTTATGAAGAATCAAGATAAACAAACACATCATTTTTTATCTGGTTTTTTATACTCTTATAAAGGCTTCTCTATCAACTCATCATATGGTTATTATCCCCAGAACTATTTACGTAATTTCCTTGATCAAGATGGAACCCAGCAAAACGAAAAATTTATCTATGATAAAATGATGTGGAGGTTTAGTTCTTCCTATAAGATTTCGAACTATATCCAACCTCAGTTATATTATAAACATGATTTTGATCATTATAATCAGTATTGGACTGAATATGATGGGATAACACAAACATATGGTGTTGGTTGGAGATTAACTACTAATCTTCTTTCAAGCAATTTCTTCTATTATTACAAAATTTTTAATCCTCGTCATAATTCCCAAGAAACCCAAGAAATTTATCAAAACATCAAAGATAGTTCTTACGAAGCTGATCTCCTAGAAGCGAAAATCTCTACTAAGAGGCAGTATCACCTATTATCAGATTATCGACTATTTTGTGGTTATAAAAGAGAAATAAGGTATTTTCAATCCTCAATCCCCATCGCCATTGATAGTTACCACACTACAAGAAAAGACACGATCAATAGTATCAACGCAGGCTTAGATTTATGGTTTATGAAAAACCTAACTTTTACTCTTGACTTTTTATATCGATTTAGAAATGTGCAATCGGATAATTATCGTGTGATAAAAGCCAAAGAATTTGATAAATATATGATTAGAGCAATTTTCACTTGGAATACACGATTGTAGTAGAACTATTGTTGCAAATGAAATAAACTCTACTACCAGAAGATATATAATGTTAGAAGAGATATTTTTTCCTTATTATTGACGGGAAATCCTATTCCATTAAAAATAAAACTAAAATATGGAGCAAATTATGATGAAAACTGAATATGATCGTAAAAAGATACGCGAATTCCTCGATCTGTTAGAAAACGAAAAATATGACCATAAAATATTTACAAAACCAGTGCTTGTATATTTTGTTGATGAGAACAAAAAAGTAAAATATTCTATCTTTGAACATGATCTTTTAATGAAATTTGGACTCGAAAATGTCGATGGGTGGGATCATGAAGATGACATCGTTTTCGCCCCTGATTGGGTTCAAGAGTCTAATGATGACGATGATGACTTTGATGATGACGATGATGATTTTGATGACGATGATTTATGCGCAGAATTAACATCTCAGAAGAAAAAAACTAATCCTTTAAACGAAAAAAGGCAAAAACCCAAAAAAATAAAAAAGTAAAAATATCAGCTAATAGGAGAGTTTTTTTTCATTGAATAAGTATCTAAATGTGTTTGGGATATAACTTATCATTCGAACTATTAGATTGTAATGTCTTTAAAAAGAATAAGTTATTTTTTTTTGAAAAAAAATAATAATTTGCAAAGTTTTCTCTTGACAAGAAAAATTGTATTTGTATTTTGGTTCTTTAATACCGCGGGGTGTAGCGCAGCCTGGTTAGCGTGCTTGATTTGGGATCAAGAGGTCGGAGGTTCAAATCCTCTCACCCCGACCAGATAGATGATTTCATCATGGGTGCTTAGCTCAGTTGGGAGAGCGCTTGCCTTACAAGCAAGTGGTCGGGGGTTCAAGTCCCTCAGCACCCACCATTTTTCTGTGAAAATAGAATATATCTGTATTGGTCACTCATTTTGTATAATATATATATAAGCATTTTGTTGACAGGAATTTAAAAGTCACTAAAGGCTTCTTATAAAGCTCCGTTTGTATGTGACGTTTTGTGGAAATTGGTGTGATAATAGTATACTACCAAACTAGGCAGAACCTCGAGACTATTTAGCGTAGAAAAGCATACAATCATAACTATAAGATGTTTGCCCCTACTCTTCATACATTCTAATATTTTTATCACTGCTGGCCGACTAATACTTTTGTATGTATAATTAATAAACATAATATCAATATATTACAAACAATATTGTCTATAGAGGGGGGGGAGCTTGAGTCTACTTAAATCCCAAAGAGGATACATTTTTAATAAAACATAAATTCTGCACAAAATATAATATACAATCCTCACTTGACTAATATTTCCAAGTTGTAACTCCTTGTAAAATAGTCATGTTCTGTAGCAAGTTGTTCGCTAAAAGGTTTTATTTTCAGTCATTTATG
>JGI24702J35022_10000757_pt1 | contig 19965 bp, 15 predicted proteins | sample TergutTh196P4_FD_35022 | JGI IMG/M metagenome (IMG submission 35022)
CCTGAAGCGGTAACCAACGCGCAAGACGACGCAGCGCCAGAAATTGCCCCTGAAGCGATAACCGACGCGCAGGACGACGCGGCGCCAGAAATTGTCCCTGAAGCGGTAACCGACGCGCCAAATGAAACACAGATTGAAGCTAACGAAAGCGTAGATGAAGCCAAAGATTCCGTTCCGGTTGATTTACCGGGAGAAGCGGAACTTGAGATACCGGATATTGAGGTAGAGACGCCGTAAGGACGAACGTCTAACGGGACCGTTTACAATGCACAATGCACAATGCACAATGCACAATTAACAATGCACAACTTTACAATTTACAATGAAATGCATAAATACCGCAGAGGCGGCGACCCGCCTCTCGTTCTTATAAACCCATATCATCGCTACATTGAACTGTGGGGTTGGCGGGCGAGACGCCCGCGCTCCCATTGTGTAACCGGGGGCGGTCGTCCCTACGTCCTCTGTGTTCTCTCTTTGTCCTCTGTGTCTCTGTGAGAAATTGCCTTTGCCTTTGCCTTTTACTGTCTACTGTCTACTGTCTACTGTCTACTGTCAACTGTCAACTGACCACTGTTTATCCGGAATTATTTTTCGTGTATGAGGTCGTCTATATGTTTGATTGCTTCGTCATATTCACACATCAATATACACTGTTCAAGTGTTTCTATTTTACCTTCAAAATTGCTGTTCTTACAAAAATTTTTTAATTGCCTGATAGTTTGGTTCATTAGTATTCCATCAAATTCACAAAGCGATTCTTTCAAACTTAACAAATCTGACATTATATCGTCAATTCGTAGTTCGTTGTCTGTTGACACATTTTTATCCGCGCTTATTGCTTCATTTATTTTATTGAGCAATTCCTTTAGATCTATCATAAACTTATCGTTATTATCTTTAACGAAATCAATTTCATTATTTTTACATGCAAATTCAAGAGCCTTTGCGGCTTCGGAAAGCTCGCCCGCTCCTATGCTTGCAAGCGCGCTTTTCAAGGAATGGACGTGGGTAGCATACAATTCTATATTATTAATTTTCATGCAATTTTCAATTTCAATGAGTTTGCTATATCCGTCCTTTTGAAAAACATCCAATATTTCAATAAAATTATTGAGCGAGCCGCCAGTTTTTGATAACCCAGCGTCAACATCTATTCCATCTATTTCAATGACCGAATTGGTATCAGCCTTAAGTTCCAAAGTATAAGCCTCCTTTTTGTCTTTTGGTATCCATTTTTCAAGTATTTCGTTGAGCTTAGTTATTTCAATAGGTTTTGCTAGAAAATCGTTAAATCCGTTTGATAAAAACATTTCCTTAACACCTACAACTGCATTTGCCGTAAGCGCTACAATCGGTAAATCTTTACATGAAGGGATTTTTCTTATTTTTTTGGTAGCACTGACACCATCCATTTCAGGCATCATATGATCCATAAAAACAATATCATAACTTGTTGATTCAACTAAATTAATTGCTTCAATCCCGCTTTCGCACACTTCTATCTGCATATTATATGGTGACATTAGTCCTTTCGCTACTTTCAGATTTGTATTGATGTCGTCAACAACAAGTATTTTAGCTTTTGGCGCGATAAAACGGATATAAATGCTTTGAACATCGTTAATAGAGGGTTTCAGTGCAATCTCGTTTAATATTCTGGCAAAAATTACAGAATAAACAGGCGTTGAGATTGTAAAAATCCCCGGTTTAGTCAAGGCATTTTCTTTATCAGACATCGCAACAAATTTAGACAAGTGAATGTTATCATTCTCAGGCGATTTTTCTAATATGTTTTGAATATCGTTAAATAAAAATGAAGGAAAAAATACAAAAGAATACTCACCTTTTACAAAAGCATCTTGTAACTCGGCCGTATTCCTTACTAAACTAAATTTCACGTCTAAATTGTAAAACGAAGCAATATATGATTTTGCGTATTCTTCACGCGGTTCGTACAGTAACACATTGTGCAGCTCGGGGTTATTGACCTGAGCAATTCTTTCCGTATCATGATAATTATGCGGTAAAATAACCCTAAAAACGCTGCCTTCTCCAAAAACGCTTTTGACCGAAATATCTCCATTCATTGCTCTGCAGAGCTTCTTCGTAATTGCGAGTCCCAGGCCTGTTCCTTCTACTCCTTTGTTTCTACTAGCGTTAAACTTCGTATATTCTCCAAAAATATTTGCTATACTAGTATCTTTTATCCCTATGCCTGTATCTGAAACCTCTATTATCAGATTCAGTTTTTGTTTATCTATAGATTCAGCGAATATCTCAAACGAAATATGCCCTTTTTCAGTATACTTTACTGCATTAGTCAAAAGGTTAAGCAATATCTGCCTTAGCCTTACTTCATCCCCAATAAGACAATTAGGCAGAGTTGAATCAATGAACACTGAAAAAAGAATTGGCTTATCAGTAAGTCTCATGTTGATAATATTTACCACATCATATATTACTGAAGATAACAAATATTCTTCGTTTGCTAACTCAATTTTTCCGGATTCAATTTTAGATAAATCCAAAATATCGTTTATTAATGACAACAGGTTTGCGCTTGCTTGTTTTATTGTTGTGGCATACTCTTTAGCAGAGGGGGAAATTGCTTCGCGAAGAATAAGTTCCGACATACCAACGATTGCGTTCATCGGGGTACGGATTTCGTGGCTCATTTTGGCAAGGAATTCGCTTTTTGTTTTTGAGCTTGCAAGAGCTTCATCGCGCGCTATGAGCAATTCTTCTTTGGCTTTATGAATTTCTGCCAGCATAGTTTTTATTTCACGTAAATCCATTATATAACATGCAATAATGTATTCATTTTTATACGATACCCGCACGAGATTGATTTCAGCCGGAATAGGCTCGCTGTTCAAATTCTGGTGCATCCATTCGAATCTTAAGAACCCGCTCTCAAATGTTTTTGCCTGGTATTCCACCATAAGCTCATGAGAGTGTTTGCCATTAGGCTGATATTGCGGAGAAAGCTCAGAAAAATTATTAATGAATTCCTGCTGACTTTCCAAATTAAAAAGACGCGTACAGTGGTCGTTGCAAAGTAACATTTTATTGTTCTTATCAAAGAAACAACAACCAATAGGCATAGTGTTCAGCATTATTTGCATGTACTCGTCGGCTTCTTTCGTTTTTGCACGTTCGTTTTTTTTCTGTATTGCGTTCGCTAATAAAAAACCACACGTCAAAATCATTTTCTTTCCCGGCTCGGAAAAAAGTTGCTTGCTTTTGTAATTGTTAACTCCTATAAAACCCCAGCGTTTTGCGTCTAAGTTGATTGGAACTACCAATAAAGATTTTACTCCAAATGGTTCCAGAATTTTTTTTTCCGAGATGGACATATTCTCAGTAAAATCATTGAAGCATTTTCCATTATCAAAAGCGTTCTTTATTGAAGGAAGCTTACTGTAAGGAATAATTACCGATCCGGAGCAGTCCTGTACGGATTTCATTCCATCCACCCACTCGTAAATTTTCATACAAGAGAGCTCATTATTATAATACCTGTCTTGCCATATATACGCGCTGCTTTGGTTCATTGTATTGACAATCAGCTCCAGGGATTTGTGCAAAAGATCACAAAAAGGCTCAGATTCATTATATGACAATAAATCTTTTGCAATTCCATATATTTTCCAAAGCATTAAATTCTGATTAGCAGTGTCACTTTTATCTTCTGAAAGATTCGTGAACAAAGCATCTTCCATACCTTAAGTATCCCTCCTTCCTTGTCCTCCGGTGGCGCCGGAGGCAGGTTATTGTAGGGGAGGCAACCTGCCTCCCGTGTCTGGCGCAAAAAATCGGACGACCCCCTGGCGTGCCCTAAAAACAGGCGGCAGAATGCCGCCCCTACGGTTCTATGTAGCGACGGTTGTGGTTAATTTGCAGGACCTCCGGTTGCCCTAAAAACAGGCGGCAGAATGCCGCCCCTACGATTCTATGTAGCGACGGTCTTCATAATCCAGGACACCCCAATCGTCCTGTCCTCTCTTTCTCCTCTGTGTCTCTCTCGAGAGATTTCTTTGCTTTTGTCTTTGCCTTTGCCTTTTGCCTTTTACTGTCAACTGTCTTAACGATGATTATGGTTAATATCCATGGACGACCGAGGGCGGTCGTCCCTACTTTCCTCTGTGCCTCTCTCGAGAAATTTCTTTGCCTTTGCCTTTGCCTTTTACTGTTAACTGTCAACTGTCAACTGTCTACTGTCAACTGTCTTCTAAGCAACGCCTTTCCCGGACGAGCCCATAACTTCCCTGATTTTATGCGCAACCATGTTCTTAACTGCTTCGCGCGCGGGATTCAGGTAACTGCGTGGGTCAAATTCAGAAGGCTTCTCCGCAAAGAATTTGCGGATTGACGCTGTCAAAGCAAGCCTGATGTCTGTATCAACATTTATTTTGCAAATTGACATCCGGGCGGCTTTACGCAGCATCTCTTCGGGAATGCCCTTGGCGCCGGCCACTTGGCCGCCATATTTGTTGCACATATCGACAAATTCATCCGGTAGGCTTGATGAACCATGAAGCACAAGCGGATATCCCCCCGGAAGCATTTTAATTATCTCTTCGAGCCTTGGAAAATCAAGTTTTGCCTCTCCTTTGAATTTATACGCTCCATGGCTCGTACCTATTGCGACAGCAAGAGAATCGCAACCTGTGCGAGAGACAAATTCCGCAGCTTCTTTTGGATCAGTGAAGACGTGTTCGGCGGATTGAACGTGTTCCTCTATTCCGGCTAGTTTGCCAAGCTCTGCTTCTACCCAAACTCCTCTTTCATGCGCATAATCCGCCACTTTTTTTGTAACGGCAATATTTTCCTCGAACGGTAGATGAGAACCATCTATCATAACGGAGGTAAAACCATTATCTATACAATCGCGACACATTTCGTAAGTTGGTCCGTGATCAAGGTGAACGCATACCGGAATATCCAGGCCAGCACTATTTGCCTCTATAATGGCAGCTTCGACCAGTTTCATAATATAAATCTGCCCTGCATACGAGCGCGCCCCTGCAGAAACTTGCAGGATTACAGGAGACTTTTCCTGCGCGGCAGCCCTCATGATACCCTGCACTATTTCCATGTTATTGACGTTGAAAGCTCCAACAGCATAACCTTCCTTGAAAGCGCGTTCAAACATAGATCTCGGAGTGACAAGAGCCATAGAGAATTTCCCCTTTCAAATATTATTATTTTCAATTACGTTTAAACTCTTAAATTGCGAACCGGTATTAAAATCTTGCTGCTGTTCCTCTGGCTTTGCGTTGTACTTTATCTCCAACTTTAACAATTCCCTCTGCATCCTTGGGTTCAACCAATACCAGCTGTGAAGAATCGCGTCCGACCTTTGAAACACTGTAAATCGTTTCAGGATCCAGGGCGCCGTTCTCTTTTACTATAAAATATAAATCCGCAATTGATACGTCCTTATCACGCCCGGCATTAATATAGATATATTTCCCTTCGATTTTCACAACCGTAAAATTTATTGTTTCAGCGTTGTTTTGGGAAAGCTGAATAGGAGTATACTCTTTATCAATTTTTATATCAGCTGACTCCAGCTCTTCTAAAATATTCTGGATACACATAACTGTGGCTTGTTGGAAGCCAATTGACAGTCTGTTCGAAACAGCCGCTGATATGCTTTCCAACACGTTTTCATCAGCATCTCCGGAACAGGAAATATCAGCAAGCTCAATGCCATTATAAGCGTTGATAAGACGAATTCTTATCACTACATCGCCTGTTCTCTTTGAAAAATCCAAGCCGTTTATTGTAAAATCTTTTGCTATAACGCTTTTCTCAAACTGAATAATCTCACCGGTCAATAAGGCGTCAGCAGCAAGCATTTTCCCAAGGCGGGCGGCGCCGAAGCGGTCATATCTTCTGGCAGCAGCGTCTTTTCCAATCTGAGTTTTCATTGCTTCCTCAACTGTTTCTTGCGGCAAAAGTTCAAACAGACCGCAGTTTTCAGTTTGTTCTCTCACAATTTGCATGACCTTTGGAAGATTGACCTTGTTATTTTCGGTTGGTTTGTCAGGAGTCAGAGCCATCTTATTTGGAGTTTCATCGGCAAAATCAATCAAAGCGATAAGAATTTTGTTCTCGTCAGATTGGCTTATTGAACAAAATAAAAAAACCAACGATAAAACTGTAAATAATATCCTCTTCATCGATATTTCCTTCCTGTGTTCAGCGTTTATCGTATAGTATTTAAAGCGTGTTTTTTTATTGAGCCTCTTTGTCGAAACGCTATATGTTAAACGCTGCTTTTAATGTATTTTTCTATTTCTTCCATTTTTACTCGTGTGAGCTCGCTTTTTGGCAGCATCGAAAGCAACTTCCAACCTATGTCAAGAGACTCTCCAATATCGCGGTTCTCATCCTTTCCCTGATTTATAAAAATATCTTCAAAAGCATCGCCAAAATTAAGATATGTCTTGTCCAATTCACCAAGCTCATCTTTTCCGACAACATCAGCAAGAGCTTTCACATCCTGATTCCGGCTGTAAGCGGCAAAAATCTGGCTTGACAAGCTTGGGTGGTCATCTCTCGTAAACCCTTTTCCTATGCCGTCTTTCATCAACCTTGAGAGACTTGGCAATGGGTCGATAGGCGGGTACACTCCGCGCGCGTCGAGGGCGCGCGACAATACTATTTGCCCTTCCGTGATAAACCCCGTAAGGTCCGGGATAGGGTGGGTTATATCATCGTTTGGCATTGTAAGTATAGGCAGCATTGTAACGCTGCCTTCCTTTCCCCTGATAACGCCCGCACGCTCGTAAAGAGTGGCAAGGTCGCTATAAAGGTATGCCGGATAGCCTTTCCGGCTTGGGATTTCTCCTTTTGCTATTGAAAGCTCCCTTAAAGCTTCGCAGTAATTGGTCATATCAGTAAGGATAACCAGAACGTGCTTCCCGAGTTCGAACGCAAGATACTCGGCGGCTGTCAGCGCCATACGCGGGGTTACTATCCTCTCGATGACAGGGTCATCGGCAAGATTAAGAAAAAGCACTAAGTTTTCTCCGCTGCGACCAGAAGAAAGGTTACTGACAAAAGTTGCGGCGTCATCGTGACGGATACCTATCCCGNCAAAAACCACCGCAAAATTTTCNACTCCNAGGAGGCGGGATTGAGCGGCTATCTGAATTGCCAATTGATTGTGGGGAAGCCCGTCACCCGAGAAAATTGGCAACTTTTGCCCCCGGATCAACGTCGTCAGGGTATCAATTACGGATATTCCCGTGCAAATAAAATCATGAGGATAAACCCGCCCGACAGGATTAATCGGCGCGCCGTTTATATCGCGCTTTGCGCCTCCGAGAACCGGTCCGCAGTCATCGCGGGGCTCGCCCAATCCATTGAATGTACGTCCCAAAATATAAGGGCTTAATGTCATCTCAAGCCCGCAACCTTTAAAGCGAACCCTTGTATTGTCGGGTACAAGTCCTTCCACTCCTTTGAACACCTGTATAATTGTTGATTTGTCGCTTATCATCACCGCGCGTCCGCGTCTTGGCGAACTGTCGTTTCCGTACACTTCCACAACGTCGTCATACCCCACGCCCTCTATGTAAGGTAACGCTACAAACGGACCGTATATTCTATCTATGCCCTTATATTCCGCAAAGGCCATTTTTAAGCCTCCCCTGATGAATAGTCCTCGTGAGTTGCAAGCCTCTCGTGACCCACAATTTCAAGTTGTATTTCAAGACGTTTTGCAAGGTCTGTAAATGCATCTTTGTTTTCGGCGCTTATTTCCCGCGCGTGAANAAGTTCGTCAAGCTCCTTTATTCTACGTAATACCGACAGCGGGCAGCCTTCCGATATAAGTTTTTTTGCCAGTTCGTAAAAGTTAAATATTATTTGCAGAATGCTAATCCCCTTTTCGGGAGGGCAAAACGAATCGTCGGAAAACGAGTTTTGCTGAAGATAAGCGTTCTTAAGTAAAAGAGCCGTGAAAGCAACGAGTTTTTGGCTGTCCGGCAGCACGTCTTCTCCCATCAGNCGTATAGTCTGCTGAATGGAATTATCCTCGGCAAGAAGCCGCCTGGCCTTCTCACGNAAATTACCCCANTTTACATCAACGTTTTCCATATACCATCCGCGCACTTCATTTCCATACTCGCTGTATGAATCCATCCAGTTTATCGCGGGGAAATGGCGCGAGTGAGCAAGATTGGCGTCAAGCGCCCAAAAAGTGCGTATAAAACGTTTTGTATTGCGGGTGACCGGCTCCGTGAAATCTCCTCCCGGAGGCGATACCGCTCCTATTATCGAAATACTTCCTCTATCTCCTCCAAGCGTTATAACTTTTCCGGCGCGTTCATAAAACTCGGCAAGACGAGTAGGCAGATATGCGGGGAAACCTTCTTCCGCCGGAATTTCCTCCAGCCTGCCCGAAATTTCNCGAAGGGCTTCCGCCCAGCGGGAAGTTGAATCCGCCATCATTGCCACNTCGTATCCCATATCGCGGTAATACTCGGCTATCGTTATCCCCGTGTATATTGACGCTTCTCTTGCCGCCACCGGCATATTGGAAGTGTTCGCAATGAGTATTGTTCTTTCCATAAGNGGNCGGCGTGAGCGNGGGTCCTCCAATACAGGGAATTCTTCAAGCACCTGCGTCATCTCATTGCCGCGTTCGCCGCAGCCTATATATACGACTATCTTAGCATTGCTCCATTTTGCCAGTTGATGCTGAGTGACAGTTTTTCCTGTTCCAAAACCACCGGGAATAGCTGCGACTCCTCCTTTTGATATCGGAAAAAGTCCGTCTATGACACGTTGCCCAGTTATAAGGGGTTCATCGGGTAAGAGGCGTTTGCTGTAGGCGCGCGGGGTCCTCACTCCCCAGAACTGGAACATTTTAACTGATATCACCTCGCCTCTTGATGTTTTGATTCTGGCGACAACATCCGAAGTTTTGGCGTAACCTGCGGGAACTATATATTCTATAATTCCTTCTATGCCCTGCGGAGTCATAACTCTATGCTCGACAAGAGGGGTCTCGGGCAGTGTCAGAAGTATTTCTCCTTCGGATACGCTGTCTCCTACAGATACTTTCGGCGTCACTTGCCATGATTTATTCATGTCTATGTTGTCAATGTGAGTTCCNCGAGCGAGGAATGCGCCCTCTTTTTCAAGAATGCGATTCAAAGGTCTGCCTATTCCATCAAGAAACGCCCCTATCAATCCCGGTCCAAGTGCAAGAGAAAGAGAGCGGCCTGTTCCAATAACAGGTTCGCCAACTTTTACCCCGGATGTTTCTTCATAGACTTGTATCAAAGCTTCATTGTTTTCCATGCGGATTATTTCGCCAAGCAGCTTTTTGTCGGAAACATAGACCATCTCACGCATCCCAAAATTTGATACTCCATGTGCGCGGACTATCATACCGTTAATTGACGTTATTTTTCCAGCTCTCTCCAAATTTATTTCCCAACCTTTCCTTTCAATGTTATAGCGCGGCAAGGATACGCGAAGTTATCACGTCAGCTGATTCATCAGTCTTTGCATTCCAGTCGGAAATGACGTTCCAGTACCCATCTGCAGAAGATATCATCACACCTCCGTTGAATCCTCCCGGAGTAGAGTCAAAAGTGATTTTTATCTGTGCAGCTTCGTTTATTATCTCCGCTATCTCTTCTCCAAGCTCTGCATCTGCGGCAGACAGCCTGAACGATATTTCCCGTTTTTCATTTACCTTTTCTATAGCTTCAAGAGCAAGCCCCGCCAATATATCTTTATAATCGACGTGTTTTCGTAAAGCCTCAAGTTTTTTTTGAAACAGCGCTTTTGCCTCATAAACGCATTTATTCTGTAGTTTCATGCGTTCCCGGTTGACTTCGTTTTTAGCGTCGGATATCTGACGGGTCAATATTTCATTTGCCTGCTTTTGCGCGTCCAAAGAAATAGTATCACATTCGGCATCGAGTAATATTTGCTGCTCTTCAGTCCACAGATCTATTTCATCCCGCACTTCATCAATTATCCTGTTGTGTTCAACGTCCGCCCGCTTCAGCACTATGTTGCACAACTCTCTTAATTTAGCNTCCTCAGCTCTTGATTCTAAATCATCTTTACTGATGTCGGTCATTCTACTTTCACTCCTATTGCTTCCCGGATATAACGGGATAAATAATCAGCCGAACGTTTTGAACCATGCCTGTCCGGTATCTCAACGACAAGAGGCAGTGATTCATTCTTGTGTAAACTTTGTATTTTGTCTGTAATGCATTCGGCAGCGGCTTCTGTTATCACAATTATAGCTATATCTTTGTTTTTTAATACATTATTAATAGCTTCCATCGTTTCGTCGCGCCCATGCACAACAATGCCCGCGATGCCGGCAAGCCTCATAAGGACAAGTGTATCGTGGTTATCGCTTATCAGGAAAGCTTTCATCATTCTCTATGTCAAAAGAATCAAAATGGAAATAACAATACCATATACCGCAATGCCTTCGGCAAGCCCAAGATAAATGAGCGTCTTTCCCAATAAATCCGGTTTTTCTCCAACCACTCCAAGCGCGGCGGCGCCGACGTATGCAACAGCTATTCCGGCGCCGATACAGGCAAGACCAATTGCAAGGCTGGCGCCAATATACCTGAGTCCATTAACTCCGGTTGTTGCATCTTCTGCGTTTTCAGCCGCAAAGACAGGGATAGTCGATAAACAAAGCATAGTTAAAAGAAAAACCATAATACCGGTCAATAAACGGCTCGCTCTCGTCCCACTGATTCTTTTTGAATGCGAACGAAAACTGAAATACAACCCCGCGCAAACAGTTACCACAACCGCGCTCCCGAGAATCAAAATACTGTACATTATTCAATCGACTCCTTTACTATTATTCCTTCCATGTAACGGGAGAAAACTCACGCCCGCCTCCATGGTAAAATTTACTAAAAAATTCGTAGTACTCAAGTCGGAGCGTTTGAATGAATACTATGAGCCCTTCTAGAGAAACTATAAGTAAGTTTCCAACAAATACAATGATTGCCGAGGATAACCCTCCAAGCGGCACTGATTTCACCATATCGGCAAGCATGTAGACGGCTAGCGACAGCCCCGCGTGGTTCATCGCAAAAGCAGCAAGCCGCACAAATGAAGCGGTGTTGCTTACAAAGGACAACATAGCGTGTGAAATAGAAAACAAATGCACTATCTCGCTGCCTTCAGGTTGATTGTGAAATATTTTTGCAGTGAGATAATTTCCAAAAACCATAATAAAAAAAAGTGTAAAAAGTGAAAATGTAAAAAACCATTTGATTATAGGCAAGCTGAAGCTCGATATACCATAAATCAGAGAAAAGAGCGCCGTCCAATAGAATAAAAGACCGGCAAGCCCTTCGCTGCTGAAGAGCAATTCTCCCCACTCACGTTTACTGTACAGAGCTTTAATGCACAGAAAAATCCCAAGAGATAAAAATACAACGCCTATGACTATTGACGTGATTATGAGATTGTTTGTGTCATGCATAGGGGAAAGCCAAAGAGGACGTATAATGCCTTCATCGCCAAATATGCTGCCATATAGCACTCCGAAAAACATTGAAATTAATCCGGCGACTTTAATGACGCTTCCAAAAGACTTCGACAATATTCCCCTTTTTTCAAGCCAGTGCGCGCTATATAAAAGCATTCCGCCGTGCCCGACGTCTCCGAACATCAGTCCGAAAAAGAGACAGAACGAAAAAGCCACCATCGGTGACGGGTCCGTTTCGCCATATGCGGGGATGCTGTATAGTTTTACTATTTCGTGGAATATACGCACGAAATAATTATTGCGCAATAAAGTTGGCGCTTGAACGTATTTTGTTATGTTTTCACTCTCCTCAGTAATAAAAATCACATCGGGAGCTTCTTTGGATATCATAGAACGCACAGTTTCAACTTTATCAAGCGGAATAAATCCGGCGATTGCCATCATCCCAGCCACTTCGCCTCTGAGTTGTAAAAACGAGTAAATCCTTTGCATCGAGTGTATCCCTTTGTAATACTTTTCGCACCTCTCGCGGTTATCCTCAATAAAACGCTGCGCAGACTTACTTTGAGCAATAACTTCTCTTTCTAAAGATAAAAGTCGTTCCTTCATTGACTCGATATTTTCAAAATTAAAATTACAGAAATATCCTGAATATTCATAAAAACTAATCGCGTCAAACAATTTATCCGCTTCTTTTTTGTAGTCGCGCGGAAAAAGCACTAACGCCAGAATACGATTTCCGCTGCTTCTGAGTTGCTTCGAATAAAGCGGGGACGCAGAGCTTAACTCCTGAAGCTTTTCCCAGTTTTCCACCAATAAATTACCAATTGAGTATGTGATATGTTGTGAATTGTTGAGGTCCCGGGTTGTGTAGCCTGATTCATTCAAAGCTTCGCTTACCGTTATTAGAGCCTCAAGCCCAATGCATTCATCCTTAAGCCGTTTACTCTTTGCTTCCCATTCAATTATTTTCCCGGAAATTTCTTCCGCAAAATCAGAAGCTTCTTCAATTGATACTTTGGCGCTGCGTTCGCCTATTTCTTCGGGAGGCTCTTCTCCTGCCATTTCCCATAGGAGTTTAATTTTATCCAATGGGGCGACCATATCATAAGGGTTTTCCGAATACAGTCGAACCCCCGACTTTAGAGGCTTGCCTTCTAACATGACATCAAGCGGCATGGGCTCAAAAAAGCCTTCGCTTAAAAATTTCCGGGTAAGCTTTTCTATTCCTTCTGGTAATCCTACAATTGAAATTCCTGCCATTTGTACGACAGACATATGTTCACCATCTCTTTTTAAATGTTTGATGAAAGAGCAAGTAACTTTTCAACTTTGCTGCGATCATAGTTATAGCGCACTACTTCAATTGTTGCGCTTAAACTCAATATTTCTAATTCTCTTAACACAATATACGCAACGACAAAATGGACTCCCGCGCCTCCTGCCGCGAACATTTTCAACGCATTTTCCCGTTGAATAGACCTCATCCTGCGAGTTATACCCGCAACGCTTGATATATCATCACTTTCATTTTCAGCCCTTGGAAGCAGTGAAGCGTACTGGGTACCCGCAAGCGGTTCCCACATGCGATNAGGCGGAAGTGACGCNATTGTCTTTAACTTATTGAAATCAANGCGGTAATGCATATAAATCATGGACAATATAATTTCATCAGATATATTGAAGTATTTCTTTCCCCTATATATTGAAATTATGTTCATTATATCCATGTATATACCGCAAAGAGAGAGCAATCCCTCTCTCTCTTTACCGGAAAAACTGTTTGCGGCGTCAAATATCCTGTTATTAATGAAAGAGTCAAGAGCAAAGCCCATGATTATCGTCTGATTTATATTTTTACTGGTCCTTTTCATAGACTCCTTCAGGTACATTATAAGCTTCTCATTTTTAATGGAAGCAATGACTTCATCCACACTGTTTGACAACAATAGTTTCCGCTTGTTAATCAAAGAAGAATCTGTTAAAGACGTATCTTTGTAGTCTTCATTTACGGTCTTAGCTTTGACGTTCGAATCGGATTTTCCCACATGAATTTCCCATATCTTACCTTTTATGAGCTGTATGTCCTGTCTTTGGAGCCACAGTTTTAAAAAAGCGTGACGTTTAAGTCCCAATGACGGGAAAAATGACTGTACTTCACTGGTTATTGCATTCATTAAAAGCTTTTCAAGCATATCGCGATGTAAATTTCCCACATCCGCAGGGAGATAAGTTGCGTAATACGTTGATTTCAATATGTGCGCAACTTCTGAGACCCTGGTGCACTTCAACATCCGGTGAAACATGTCGGCGCCCAAAAGCGTACCTTTTCTCACTTTTGCTTTAACGGTAGCGGATAATTGTTCTCCGCCTGTATCGAGCATTATACCGAGCTTCCTTTTTCTTTCCGTACTGCTTTACGCGTGCGAGCCGCGTATTTTTCCGCGACCTCGTTCGTAAGGGACGTAATTATTTCGTCTACATTGTTTTCAAAGAGTTCGGTAATTTTCCTACGCCCAGATTCACCCGAGTTCAGTATTTCAAGGGCTTCTTTTTCACCACGCTGCCTTGAACTCTCTACAAGTGCGCGCGCGCGTTTGTGCGCATCGCTAAGAGCTGTTCTTCGGGCAGCTTCAAAGCTCTCGCGTGATTTTCTGCGCAATCTTTCAACCTCGTTCTTTGCTGTTCTTACATTTTCGGCAGCCTGGTCTTCAGCCGAAAGCAGAAATGAGAATACTTCGGATAACTTCATTTCCTCACTCCAATTCTATCCTCTGTTTTTTTAGAAAGTTTCATCCGCACCAAATCCTCACGTTCATTTTCGTCAAGGATATCCGAGATAATTTTTATTGTTTTTTCTTGAAATGGTATGGTTACCTTGTCAAGTGCATTTACGCGCCGGACGGTTTTCCGGATTTGTACGGCAACGCGTGTGACTATCGTATGTATCTCCACAAGCCGCGCGATAAGAACCAGAACCTTGCGCGCGTTCACATAAGCTTCGTCAAGAACCGGAGATGTTGCGCCAAATGAATATACAAGAGGCGCTTCAAGAGGAATGGGATCGACCTCCGGGATCTCAACTCCCATTATTGAACGCAACCGAACAATAAAACTGTTTTCTATGGGAACAGATTTAGCTAAAAACTCAACACGGTTTATTCCCATGACTATATGCGCCGCTTGAAGGGATTCATAGCCATTTGTAAATGTTTTATTTATCTCTTCCTGAATTCTACCGACTTCCTCAATGTGTCCCATTAATTCGGCCATCAGTATCTTCCTTTTTTGGTCAAGAAGGTCGCGCCCCTTTCTTGCCAGGGACAAAAAAGCTTTCATACGCTGCATGTTACCTCTCACCGGCGCAATTTTCTCCGCCATATAATCGCCTCCAATTCAGCAAAAGATTGTTATATTATAAATATTAAACTCCTGCAACGATATTGACAAAAAAACAAATTTAAATTAAAAAATATACAACAATTAACTCTTAACCTGTATTTCACAAGCTTAATCTCTTTATCGGATAAGCAGGGAACTGTCCACATCGTCCCGCCGTGTACAGAACTTATGTTGTCGCTTCAATAGTGGAATTTGAAATTCTGTCTTTTCAAACGAGCATATAATTTAAAGAGCATTATAATAAAAACAACAACACTTGTTCGCCACAGCCTGCGTCTTATACGGTAACAAAAAAAACACGGCTGGCGTTTTTTTGCAAAAACTCCTGCCGGGAGGCTGGTATATTATTAAATTAATTGCAATTATACCATAATTGGAGGTTGAATGTGATTATATTCTTGTCGGATAGCAAGTTTATTAACAAAAAACGTTTTGGGCAAAATTTTTTAATAGATAAAAACATACTAAAAGAGATAATCTCTCATGCTGAAATATCTCAAAATGACGTCGCGCTTGAAATTGGTCCGGGACAGGGCGCCTTGACAGTTGAGCTTATAAATTCCGGTTGTCGCTATATCCATTGTGTGGAAATAGATATTGACCTCGAAAGATATCTAAGACCAATTGAGAATGAACACACCTCAGTTCTGAAAATTCATTTTGCAGACGCCCTCAAATTCGATTATTCAGCATTAAACCCGTTTCCAGGCGTAGCGGTGGCAAATATTCCATATAACATCACAACTCCATTGATATATAATCTGTTGAAATTTGCGGAGCGCGGACTCCGGAAGCATATTTACACCGTTCAGCGTGAAGCTGCGGAACGTCTTATTGCAAAAGCGGATACTAAAGAACGCTACCCTCTTGGAGTAACTCTTGAAGCAATGGGAGGCGTGAAAATTCTGCGCCATGTAGCCCGCACGTGTTTCCGGCCAGTCCCAAATGTGGATTCATGCGTAATCGAAATTAAACTTTCGCGTAATTACGAGCTTGGCGCGGACGTACTATGGAATAAATTCCTGCACGCGGGATTTCGGCAAAGAAGAAAAATGCTTGTCAACAACCTGAAAGGATTTAGTGATGGTAATGGCGATGACGCCCTGCCGGCAGAGCATGTAATTGAAGCGCTGAATAAAATAGGGCTTGACGCCAAAATACGGGCAGAGGACCTTCATTCAGAAGATTGGATAAAATTGTACAAATTGCTTGCTGTGAAATCCGGCAATCATCTTGGTTGACACAACACTTGCCAGAATGAACCTCGACGTAACAATGAACAACGTCTGGTTGTCGTTTAAGGATATGCGTCATTACTTACAAAGACGATGCCTGTGGAAATATCATAAAAATGAGGTTATAATTGAATGAATCGGATTTGGATTATAGATAAACATGCCGATTGATAATGAATGAAATTAAAATAGCGGGAGAAAAGAGGGAATGCGACATGCAAAACATCGCTTATGGGACATATAAAAACGGGCAAATCTTTCTTGACACGCCAAGCCCAGTTTTCGATGAATCAAGAGTGCAAGTAATTTTTCTGAATGAGGAAACCAGGAAAAACAGTCTCATGGATATTTTCGACGTCTTAGGTCCGTGGGAAGACGACCGGGACACCGAGACCATTGTTGCAGATATACGCAATGCAAGAGTCTCCAGCCCAGACATTCGCCTATGAGCTATCTGCTGGATACTAATATTTGTATCTATTTTTTAAAACAGCATCCGGGAATTATAAAACATATGAAGCAATACCGTGTCAACCAGATAGCTGTATCAATTATTCATTGGCGGAATTACAATTTGGCGCGCATAATTCCAGCCAAATTGAAAATAACATCAAAAGAATTGAATTTTTTCTGGAGAGGACACAACTACTTTACCTCACTCCCAAAACGACAAATATTTTTGCAAGAATCAAAGCATCGTTGAGAAAATCTGGAAATATCATTGACGACTTCGATATCTTGATTGGCGCCACTGCCATAGAAAATGATTTAACGCTTGTAACAAACAACGAGCGTCATTTTTCACGTATTGGGAAAATACGCATGGTCAATTGGCTAGAGTGAGTATTCGCAAATATTTCGTTTTGGGCAAGGGCAGACACATAGGTCTGCCCCTACGCGGGACGATGTGGGCATCGTCCACTACTTTAAATGACCACAATCATTTTTTTTTGCGGGCAAGATGCCCACGCTCCCAAAGTGCTGCCATTAAAAACAGGGCGGCAAACGCCGCCCTGTTTTTAACGTCTTTCACTAACCACTAAGCTCTAAGTAATAACCGCTGTGGCGGAACGCAGGGAATCAGCGTATGTGGCTTTAATTGATTTCGTACTGTGCCATAACTGTCAGGTCAGTTGTGACGTTCGAGAAATCCCTGTCCCAACCGATGAAAGTATAGCCTTCTCTTGCAGGATTCACAGGAGCTGTCGCAGATTTGTCTGATTCAACTTTCTGTGTTTTAAGTACTTCGCCGTTCCAGTCTACAAAGGTCACAACATGCGTAGCGGAAACAAACAAATCCATAATATAGATGGGGCGCCAAGGTGATACGCCCAGCTGTCCGTAGTAATTAGCCCCCCAAGCCCATAGGTTTCCGTCCTTTTTGATGGCAACAGTGTGATCATAACCAGCTGCGACCGACGCCACATCGTCCATTATTTTTACAGGGCTATACCTGTCTGTTGTGGCGCCATCACCCAATCGTCCGTCGGAATTATCCCCCCAAGCCCACAGGCTGCCGTCAGTTTTGATGGCGAAAGTGTGAGCGCTACCCACTGCTGTTAACGCCACATCGTCCATAATTTTTACAGGACTAGCCCGGTCTCTTGTGGCGCCGTCGCCCAACTGACCGTCGGAATTATCCCCCCAGGCCCACAGGCTGCCGTCCTTTTTGATGGCAACAGTGTAATAACCACACGCTGCGATCGACGCCACATCGTCCATTATTTTTACAGGGCTAGCCCGGTTTGTTGTCGCGTCGTCGCCCAACTGACCGGAGCTATTGCGCCCCCAAGTCCACAAGCTGCCGTCCGTTTTGATGGCGATAGTGTGATAAACACCCGCTGCGACCGACGCCACATCGTCCATTATTCTAATAGGTTCAGCTCTGTCTGTTGTAGTTCCATCACCCAACTGACCGTATCTATTACTCCCCCAAGCCCACAGTCTGCCGTCCGTTTTAATGGCGACAGTGTGATCACTACCCGCTGCAATCGACGCCACATCGTCCATTATTCTAATAGGTTCAGCTCTGTCTGTTGTAGTTCCATCACCCAACTGACCGGAGCGATTATACCCCCAATCCCACAAACTGCCGTCCGTTTTAATGGCGACAGTGTGATCACTACCCGCTGCAATCGACGCCACATCGTCCATTATTTTAATAGGTTCAGCCCTGACTGTTGTAGTTCCGTCACCTAACTGACCGTAGCCATTGTACCCCCAAGCCCACAAACTGCTGTCCGTTTTGATGGCGACAGTGTGAGCGCCACCAGCTGCAACCGAAGCCATATCGTCCATAATTTTTATAGGGCTAACCCTGTTTATCTTTTGGCCGTCGCCCAACTGGCCGTAGCCATTATACCCCCAAGCCCACAGGCTGCCGTCCGTTTTAATGACAACAGTGTGAGCGCCACCCACTGCTGTTAAAGCCACATCGTCCATAATTTTTACAGGGTTAGTCCTCTCTGTTGTAGTTCCGTCACCCAACTGACCATAGCCATTGTACCCCCAAGCCCACAAGCTGCCGTCCGATTTAATGGCAACAGTGTGGTTAGAACCCGCTGCAACCGACGCCACATCGTCCAATATTTTAATAGGTTCAGCCCTGTCTGTTGTAGTTCCGTCACCTTTGGAATTATTCCTCCAAGCCCATAGGCTGCCGTCCGTTTTAATGACAACAGTNTGACCATAACCCGCTGCGACCGAAGCTACATCGTCCAAAATTTTTACAGGGCTAGTCCGGTTCGTTGTAGTGCCGTCGCCCAACTGGCCGTCATAATTACGCCCCCAAGCCCACAGGCTGCCGTCAGTTTTGATGGCGACAGTGTGATCGTAACCCGCTGCAACCGACGCCGCATCGTCCATAATTTTTACAGGGCTAGTACGGTTCGTTGTAGTGCCGTCGCCCAACTGACCGATGTCATTATCCCCCCAAGCCCATAGGCTGCCGTCCTTTTTAATGGCGACATTGCGATTATCACCAGCTGCGACCGACTCCACATCGTCCATAATTTTTACAGGGCTAGACCGGCTTGTTGTTGTGCCGTCGCCCAACTGACCGAAGCCATTATACCCCCAAGCCCAGAGGCTTCCGTCCGTTTTGATGGCGACAGTGTGAGAATTACCTGCTGCGACCGACGCCACGTCGTCCATAATTTTTACAGGGCTAGACCGGTTCGTCCTTGTGCCATCGCCCAACTGACCGAATTCATTATACCCCCAAGCCCACAGGCTGCCATCCGATTTGATGGCGACAGTGTAAAAACCACCCGCTGCGACCGACACGCCTAAATCCATTCTTTGTTCAGCCTGCGCGGGCAATCCGGCGGAAACAGTTTTACTAGCGCTGCCCGGGGTATTGATACCGTTTAGATCGTCCAAATAGTATTCAGGGGTCAGAGCCAGCGACGTCGGTGTAAATACGGCAGTAGACGATACTATCATAATAATGCCCAGCAACAGGGGTAATAAATGTGTTGCGCATGTTTTGCCGGTTTTCATACTTAAACCTCCTTATAATTCAATCACAACAATTCTTTACATTTAATATATTATGCAATACTATATCACACTTAAAATGTTATTGATAATATTTAATATCCATAAAGCAATCGTGCATAACAAACCGCGCTCTTGACCTCAAGAGCGCGGTTTGTTTGTTTGTAAGCGCGGGAAACCTTCGGGATTTAACCGCCCCTATGCGGGACGATGTGGGCATCGACCACTACCGGTTTTTATTAATTTTGCATCAACGGGACGCCCTGTGTGCGTCCCCTACAGTTCTATGGGGCGACATTGGTGTGAAGCCTTCGGGATTTA
>JGI24702J35022_10000758_pt1 | contig 19958 bp, 5 predicted proteins | sample TergutTh196P4_FD_35022 | JGI IMG/M metagenome (IMG submission 35022)
GTGTTTACCTGGTACTCAACATTAAATAGCACAACCGAACTCACCAACCTTACCGTAACTCCCAATGTGGGAACTCATACTTATTATGTATCGGTAAAAGGCGCAAATTTCTGTGAGGGTTTGGCAGATGCCACCGGTCGTAAGGCAGTGAAAGTAACGGTGAATGATTTTTCTACCGTTGCTAACATAGTATCCCGCGACACAACGGTTTGTAATGGCAGCAGCGTAAACTTGAATGACCTTGTAACTGCAAGCGGTGTTAACAGTCCGGAGTTTACCTGGTATTCAACGATAAACGGCATAACCGAACTCACCAATACTACGATAACTCCCAATGCTGGAACACATACTTATTACGTATCGGTAAAAGGCGCAAATTACTGTGAAGGTTTAGCAAATGCAACCGGTCGTAAGGCAGTAACGGTAACGGTGAATAATTTCTCTACCGTTGCCAACATCATTTCTCGCGATACAACAGTTTGCAGCGGCAGCAGCGTAAGTTTGAATGATCTTGTAACTCCAAGCGGTGTTACCAATCCGATCTTTACGTGGTATTCCACTATAAATAGCACAACCGAACTCACCAACCTTACCATAACTCCCAATGTGGGAACTCATACTTATTATGTATCGGTAAAAGGTGCAAACTTCTGCGAGGGTTTGGCAGATGCAACCGGTCGTAAGGCAGTGAAAGTAACGGTAAATAATTTCTCTACCGTTTCCAACATCATTGCTCGCGATACTACGGTTTGCAGCGGCAGCAGCGTAAACTTGAATGACCTTGTAACAACAAGCGGCGTTAATAGTCCTGTGTTTACTTGGTACTCAACGATAAACGGCACAACCGAACTCACCAATCTTACTATAACTCCCAATGCTGGAACACATACCTATTATGTATCGATAAAAGGATCTAACTACTGTGAGGGTGCTGCAGACGCAACCGGTCGCAAGGCAGTGAATGTAACGGTGAATAATTTCTCTACCGTTGCTAACATAGTATCCCGCGACACAACGGTTTGTAATGGCAGCAGCGTAAGTTTGAATGACCTTGTAACTGCAAGCGGTGTTACCAATCCGATCTTTACGTGGTACTCAACAGTAAACGGCACGACCGAACTCACCAACCTTACCGTAACTCCCAATGTGGGAACGCATACTTATTACGTATCGGTAAAAGGCGCAAATTACTGTGAAGGTGAGGCAAATGCCACCGGTCGCAAGGCAGTGAAAGTAACGGTAAATGATTTCTCTACCGTTTCTAACATCATTGCTCGCGACACAACGGTTTGTAATGGCAGCAGTGTAAACTTGAATGACCTTGTAACTGCAAGCGGTGTTAACAGTCCGGAGTTTACCTGGTATTCAACGATAAACGGCACGACCGAACTCACCAACCTTACCGTAACTCCCAGCGTGGGCACATATACTTATTATGTATCGGTAAAAGGTTCAAACTTCTGTGAGGGTGCGGCAAATGAGAACGGTCGCAAGGCAGTAACGGTAACGGTGAATGATTTTTCTACCGTTTCCAACATCATTGCTCGCGACACAACGGTTTGTAATGGCAGCAGCGTAAGTTTGAATGACCTTGTAACACCAAGCGGTGTTACCAATCCGATCTTTACTTGGTATTCAACAGTAAACGGCATAACCGAACTCACCAATACTACGATAACTCCCAATATTGGAACACATACTTATTACGTATCGGTAAAAGGCGCAAATTACTGTGAAGGTTTAGCAAATGCAACCGGTCGTAAGGCAGTGAAAGTAACGGTGAATGATTTTTCTACCGTTTCCAACATCATTGCTCGCGACACAACGGTTTGCAGCGGCAGCAGCGTAAGTTTGAATGACCTTGTAACTCCAAGCGGTGTTAATAACCCTGTGTTTACCTGGTACTCAACATTAAATAGCACGACCGAACTCACTAACCTTACCGTAACTCACAATGTGGGCACACATACTTATTATGTATCGGTAAAAGGCGCAAATTTCTGTGAGGGTTTGGCAGATGCAACCGGTCGCAAGGCAGTAACGGTAACGGTAAAACCTTGTACGAAAGTGCGCGGTACAGTGTTCCCGTTTGTATATTACGACTATCCGGAAATTGACGCTCTTTTCCCCGTTGTAGCAAATCTTTACGACCAATCTATATTGTCTCAAAGTATAGCGGAAATATTATCCGCAGAACCATTATATACCGATACGGCAGTATATTACGATGGAACAGAGTTTGTACCTAATACTCCAAAATATCCGGGATATTTAGGACGTGTGGACAACCCCGGCTTAGATATAAACTGGGAAGAATTTGGTCTTTCACCTTCAACAAATAAAACCTCATTATTACCCAAAGAACCATCATCTCCCCCCATTGGATTATACAAATTTGATGATGTGCAGGAAGGTGATTACTTGTTGATATTATCAAGAGCGGGTTATGTGAAACGTTTCGCAAAAATAGCCGTCGCTAAGGGAGATACATTCTTAGAACATAGAGAACTGATTCCGGGTGATATTAATGGCGATTTAATAATTGACAACTCAGACGTAACAAAATTAAAGCCAATATTCTCATACTATGGAGATGCCATGTATGATCCGCAATACGATCTAAACGGCGATTTGAGAATAGATATGGCAGATATACTAATAATGAAAGTGTATTTATCATTCCACTTGGGATTGTATAAAGATAGCGAAGCATGTTTTTCTCTCTCAAAATCACTCATTCATTATATAGAAACGATAAACAAAACTAAATCAATATATTAACTAATTTTTTAAATTCATTTATTATGACAAAACGTATTTTAAAAACAATGCAAACAAAAAGCATTGGAACACTATTCTTAGTGTTGTTATTAAGTCTGTTCCCGTGGTATTTACGGGCGCAGCAAGAGGTATATACCTCTTCGGGAACTGTACAAGCGAAGATGGGAACATCCGATACGCGCTTGATGGCTTCTATTTATGAAACAGACACATCTGTTACTTTAAAACTGATGGCTGTCGGTTATATGAAAGCAGGAATGATTGACTTTGCTTTCTTTTACGATCCCGAAGTGTTGCGCCTTCGTTATCCGGCGCCAAGCTTTCAAGAAGTAACCGACTTTAATGTGTTGCAGGCAAATACTGCAGTGTTATCCCCTGAACTCCAATCGAAAAATTGGGATATTTATGGGCATCACAAGAACATTGGAGATCATCCAATTAGCAACACAGTATCCGGACACGCTGAGATGCGAGCTATCTATTATGATATGGGGACTTCCTCAACATCAGACAGTAGAAGTTTTGAAGTGATGGAAGGAAAAGTGGGGAACATATTAGAACTCAGTTTTAATAAAGTAAACCCAGGTCAACCCCTTGTACATGATGATATTGGGATAGGAGTTAAAACGGTGGGGTTTGGTAACACGTACCAGCCAAAATTTGGCTATGATGGACTTTTCTTATGGTATAGAAACATGTTAAACAGTAGCGACAATAGAATTGTCAATCCTAATCTGTTTTTATATCGTTCCGGTCAAACGGTAACTACAGACCCCGTAACCGATGTGGCTACTACTTCCGCTACCCTTCATGGTAATTTCTTACAGGGAAACATACCTCCCTCATTTTCAATTCTTGACACAACCGGTACTGTAAGAACAGGAACCGGACGACTCTCTAATGATGATGTTCTGAAATATGGATTTATCTATTCTACCGATAGCGTGAATCTTTTTATTGATGAATTTTCTGAAACTTTAAAAATTGATAATATTGACTATTCTGTTCCCAGCGCAACTGAAATTGCAGCAGGAACATTCACACGTGGATCATATATTTTTAATATTCTTCTTTACGACAACAGTGCAAATGTTGAGAATATGAATTATTCCGCTACTCTTAATGATTTGATGCCATTTCAAAAATATTATGCTTGGGCGTACACCCATTACTCTTTTGAAACTTCAGACATGTTTCAGGCTGTTGGCGATATGGTATCATTTTCTACTACCGATTGTATTGCTTTAAATATTGGTACAATTTATACTAAAACAGAACCCACTTGCGGACAGGATAACGGCGCTATTCAAGTGTTTGTTACCGGCGGAAGCGGGCAATATGAATACAGCCTTGATGGCATAGACTTTGAAGAATACACCGATGGCTTAATTACAGGCTTATCCGCTGGTTCTTACCAAATTATTATACGTGATGCAATTCAAAATTCATGTAATCAGGCTATTAGCAAAAATTTTGTGTTGTATAACTCGAATACTGATTTAGCGATTAACGTTACTCCGGAACACGCTTCCAACTGTACTACCCCCGATGGCGCACTGTATATTTCGGTAAGCGGCGGAAAAGGCAACTACTCTTTTACTGTAAATGGAGTGCTGAAAGATGTTGAAAATGGAATGATTGCTCCACTTCCCGCAGGTACCTATATTGTAACTGTAACTGATGGTTCAGGATGTTCTGTAACAAGCGAAGAAGTTCGTATTAAAGCAAAAGATTCTCAATTAATGGTTACTATTGACGAACAAATAGAGGCTGAATGCGGAACAAGCAACGGCGCTATCACCTTTACCGTAACCGGATCAAATTCATATTCTTATCAATTGGATGGATTTCCTGTAATTATGAGTAATGATAATGATCCCATTGTATTGGAAAACTTAACCGCAGGTGTTCATACCTTGCGTGTTTGGGATGAATGTAACGAAGTTGAAGAAATTATCACTATCACAAATGGTGAGAATGCACTTGCTTTCACAGCAGACATTACGAATGAAAAACAGTCTTGTGATGGAACGCTTACTGGCGGAAGCATTACTTTGAATGTTACCAACGGTACCGCTGATTTTAAATATAGAATTGATGGCGGTGATTGGATTGATTTTGCAGCAGGCGTAAATACCGTAACTCTTTCAGATATGCATTACGGATATTATCGCATTGAAGTGCAAGATGATACCGAATGTACTTACGAAGTAAATAATGTTACTATTGAACGCGAAACTTATACCCCGATAAATGTAGGTACGATTTATGCTGTAACAGAACCCGATTGCGGAGAGTCGAATGGCGCTATTCAAGTGATTGCATCCGGCGGCAGCGGAGTGTATGAGTACAGCGTAAACGGCGGAACCTTTACTTCTTATCCTAATGGATTGATTAACGGTTTGGCAGCCAATACTTACACCATTGCTGTAAGAGACGCCAACAATACCACTTGCGCAGCAGCCATTATTCACGACATCGTATTACATAACGGACATACAGATTTAATGATCAGTGTTACCGCAAGTAATGCTTCGGCTTGTGATGCGCCTAACGGAACTTTGTATATTTCGGTAAGCGGCGGATCAGGAGAATATAATTATACCTTAAACGGATATCCTGCACAGGTAATCAATGGCGAAATACACAATCAATCAGTGGGAGTACATATTGTTAATGTTATAGATAAAAAAACCGGTTGTATCGCAAGCAGCGGCGAAGTACGCATTAATTCAAATACTTCTAACTTAGCGATTAATGTTAACAATATCGTAAATACGGAATGTGGATCAAATACAGGTTCAATTAACTTTACTGTTACCGGTTCCGTTACTAATTCTTATAAATATCAGTTAGATGGTCATCCTGAAATGACAGGCACGGTAAATACTCCGGTAATGTTAACAGGCTTACACGCAGGTGTTCACACCCTTCGCGTTTGGGATAACTGTGGTGAAAAAGTAGAAACATTCGAAATCACTAACGGAGATAATGCGTTAGCATTCACAGCAGTAACCTATCCGGAAATTATGTCTTGTGATGGTGATCTGATTGGCGGAAGCATTGTGTTAACTGTTACTGATGGACAATCTGATTATCAATACCGCGTGGACGGTGGAATTTGGAAGGATTTTGACGCGAATGCATCTACCGTAACCATTTCAGATTTACATACCGGAATCTATTTAGTGGAAGTAAAAGACGCTACCGGATGTACTTACGAAATGAACAATGTAAAAATTGAACGCGAAATCTATACGCCTATTAACGTAGGTACGATTTATACCGCACTCGAACCCACTTGTGGAGAACCTAATGGAACGATTCAGGTGATTGCAACGGGCGGCAGCGGAAAATATGAATATAGCCTTGATGGTATAAACTTTGTAGAATATACCAATGGCTTAATCACAGGTTTGGCAGCAGGAACTTACAGCATTACCGTAAGAGATGCCAACACTATCTTATGTCCTAATGTTACTATTCGCGACATTACTTTATACAACAGCAACACCGATTTAATGGTATCAGTAACGGCAAGCAACGCTTCCGATTGTATTGTTGAAGATGGTACGCTTTATGTATCAGTAAGCGGCGGATCAGGTATCTATACTTACAGCTTAAACGGAAAATCTGTTGAGGTAATAGATGGAATGATTGAAAACTTACCGGCTGACGTATATGTATTAACCGTTACCGACAGTAAAGGTTGTACGGTAAGCAGCGGCGAAGTTCGCATCAGTTCTGAAGAATCTCAATTGTTTGTAACTGTTAACAATAAAGCAAATACTACTTGCGGTTCAAGCACAGGTTCTATTACATTTACCGTAACAGGTTCATCAGATTATACCTATCAATTAGATGGTTATCCGGAAGTACATGTTACGCATAATAATGCCATAACATTAACAAGTTTGAACGCAGGCGTTCATAATCTACACGTATGGGATAATTGTGGCGAATTTGTAGAAGTTATTACTATTACTAACGGAAACAATGCGTTAGCATTTGATATAACAACTCAAAATGAAATCTTGTCTTGCGACGGTGATCTCATTGAAGGAAGCATTACCTTACATGTTACCAATGGATCTCCTGTTTACCAATACCGCGTAGATGGCGGAAGTTGGATAGATTTTACAGGTAATAATTCTTCCGTAACCATAGAGGAATTACATAATGGAATCTATTTAATTGAAGTGAAAGACGCTACCGGATGTACTTATGAAATGAGCAATGTAAAAATCTCACGCGAAATTTACGAACCTATTCATGTAGGTACGGTTTATGTGGCTCAAGAACCCACTTGCGGACAGCCTAACGGCTCCATTCAAGTGAAAGCAACCGGCGGAAGCGGAAACTATTTGTACAGTGTAAATGATGGTACGTTTACTGCCTATACTAACGGTTTAATTACCGGATTATCAGCAGGAACTTACAAAATTTCTGTAATAGACGCTGACTATAACACTTGTGCACCCGCATCAGTGAATAATATCGTATTGCATAATAGCGATTCTGATTTAGCAGTATCCGTAACTCCAAGCAACGCTTCTGACTGCGAATTGCCGAATGGCTCGTTGTTTATTACAGTAAGCGGTGGAACAGGTCCTTACACAATCCTCTTAAACGGAACACCCGGTTTAGTAAATATTGGAATGAATGATGGATGGAAAGCGGACGTTTATGTTGTAACCGTTCAAGATCAATTTGGTTGTACGGTAAGCAGCGAAGAAGTGCGCATTAATTCAGACGCTTCTCAATTAGCAGTAAATATCAGCAATGTTATTGCTACCGAGTGCGGTTTCAGTACCGGTTCATTCACCTTTACAGTATCCGGATCTAACGCATATAACTATCAATTAGATGGATATCCTGAAGTAGCAACTACTGACGCTCCTGTTATTTTGACAGGTCTTAACGCAGGTGTTCATATCTTACGTATTTGGGATGATTGTGGCGAAATAATGGATACGATTACCATTACTAACGGAACCAACGGATTGGCATTTACCGCAGAAACTACAAATGCAATCTTGTCTTGCACCGGAACATTAGTAGGCGGAACCATCACATTAGATGTTACCAACGGAACCCCCAATTATCAATATCGTATTGATGGCGGCGCTTGGTTTGATTTTGCCTCAGGTTCATCTACCGTAACCATTTCAAATGTACACAGTGGTGTATATTTAGTTGAAGTACAAGATTTTAACGAATGTATTTACGAAATGAACAAGGTAATCATTGGACGCGACAACTATACCGAAATTAATGTAGGTACTGTATTCTCACACACGGAACCCACTTGCGAATTGTCTAACGGCAAAATTCAAGTGATTGCAACCGGTGGAAGCGGAATGTATGAATATAGCGTAAACGGCGGAACATTTACCGCTTATACCAATGGTTTAATTGATGGCTTGGCAGCAGGTACTTACACCATTACCGTGCGTGATGCTGTTTTAACCAACTGTCCCGAAGTGGCTATCCATAATATTGTATTACATAACAGCGCTACTGATTTAACAGTGGAAGTAACCTCAGGAAATGCAACAACTTGCAGTTCTTTAGATGGAAAATTGTTTATATCAATAAGCGGCGGATCAGGTAATTATGAAGTTACCATAAACGGCGAACCAACAACTGTAGTAGATGGCGTTATTCACAATCTTGCTGCTGATGTATATTATGTAGATGTATTAGATTTAACAACAGGTTGTATAGCAACCAGCGGCGAAGTGCGCGTTACTTCAAATGCTTCTAACATAGCAGTAAATATTGGTACTATCGTAAATACTGAATGTGGCTCAAGCACAGGTTCGGTTATTGTTACGGTAACAGGAACTAACGCTTATGATTATCAATTAGATGGTCATCCAGCAGTACATAAAACAATGAATACGATAGTATTAACAGGTTTAAGCGCAGGTATTCATACATTAAGAGTATGGGATAACTGTGGCGAAGTAGTGAAAACATTTGAAATCACGAACGGCGAAAATGCGTTAGCATTCACTTATACTACAACAAAAGAAATCGTTTCTTGCGACGGTACTTTAACCGGCGGAACTATCGACCTGGTGGTTACCAACGGACAACTTAACTATCAATACCGCGTGGACGGCGGCGAATGGAAAAACTTTGCAACAGGTACTTCTACCGCTACTATCTCAAATTTACACACCGGTTTCTACTTAGTGGAAGTAAAAGACGCTTCAGGATGTACTTACGAAGTAAATAATGTAAGAATTGAACGCGACATTTACGAAGCGATTAATGTAGGTACTGTTTTTGTTGCTGAAGAACCCACTTGTGGAAATTCAGACGGCTCAATTCGAGTATTTGCAACAGGCGGAAGCGGCGTATATGAATATAATGTAAACGGTCAAGGATATACTTCTTATCCGAATGGCTTAATTGAAAACTTACCCGCTGGAACTTACACTATTTCTGTAAGAGACGCTAACAGCACATTATGCCCCGAAGCAACTGTTGGTAATATTGTATTGTACAACGGCGATACCGATTTAATGATTACGGTAACCACCGACAATGCTTCAACTTGCGAATCTACTGATGGAAAATTATATGTAATGACCACCGGCGGATCAGGCAACTACTCTTATACTGTAAACGGAACTCCGGAAACTCCAATTGACGGCGTAATTAGCGGATTAAAAGCAGATACTTATATCGTAGTAGTAACCGACAACTCAGGTGGTTGTACGGCAAGCAGCGGCGAAGTACGTATCAGCTCGGATAACTCTAATTTATTCGTTACTATTAACAAAACTATTGATGCAACTTGCGGATCAAGCATAGGATCTATTCAATTCACAGTAACCGGTTCAACCAACTATACTTACCAATTGGATGGAAATCCCGTAGAAAATGGTACAACCAATTCTCCAATCTTGTTAACAGGATTGAGTGCAGGTCTTCATACATTGAAAGTATGGGATGCTTGTGGCGAAGTAACAAAAACGATCACCATTTCCAACGGCGAAAATGCGTTAGCATTCACTACTGAGGTTCAAAATGAAATCCTCTCTTGCGAAGGCGATCTCGTTGAAGGTAGTATTACGGTAACCGTTACTAACGGAACTCCGAACTATCAATACCGCGTAGATGGTGGCGCGTGGACTAACTTTAATGCAGGTTCTTCTACAATCATAGCTGATTTACATAGTGGAATCTATTTAATTGAAGTGAAAGATGCCGCAGGATGTACTTACGAAGAGCATAATGTAACTATTTTACGTGAAACTGCTCACGGTACTTTAATCACTCCTCCGGTGGCTACTACTCCGCAAACTTTCTGTGGATCATCTACCGTAGCTAATCTGCAAGCAACAGGATTAAATATTAAATGGTACTTAACCGAAGAAGGGGGAGCAGCATTAGATCCTTCAACTGCTTTAATTGACGGAACTATTTACTATGCAGCACAATCTGTGGGAACTTGCGAAAGCCAGGTGCGTACCGCTGTAAAAGTTGTTATTGATAACGAAATGGTACTCGAAGCGCCGGAACTTGATGAAAATCAATCTTTCTGTGGCGATTCTCAAACATTAACCCTTGCTGACATTGCTACAAACGGAAATACGAATATTGTATGGTATGACGATATTACCGGTGGAAATATACTGCCGATAACTACGCCGTTACAAAACAATACTTCTTATTTTGCCGCTTACGTAACAGGAAGTTGCCAAAGCGCTGAAAGAACTGAAGTTAAAGTAACATTTACTAACGATGTTCCAGAACCGGTGGTAATTGACACTCCTCAAGAATTTTGCGAAGGCGCAGTAATTGCAAACATAGTTGTTCCTAACAATCAAATTGTATGGTACACTGCAGCAAATGGCGGCATTCTTCTTCCGCAAAATCATACATTACAACATAATGTAACTTATTATGCGGCTCAAAAAGCAGGCGATTGTGAAAGCGCTGTACGTACTCCCGTTACAATTCTTCTCACGAATCCTGAAATGCCGATTCTACCCGAATTCCAACAAATCTGTGGAAAAACTACGTTGGCTGACATCATAGTTACCGGTAGCGGTATTGTATGGTACGACGCCGAAGAAAACGGAACCCAATTACCGCTTTCTACTCCATTAGTAGTTGGAAAAACTTACTGGGCTGCTCAATCTTCTGCAAATTGCGAAGGTCCAAGAGCAAGCGTAACCATTACCGACGATTGTTATACCGTGTATGGTACAATGTTCCCGTTTGTTTATACGAACGATGAAATATTTGACTCTCAATTTGAAGTAACAGTAAAATTACATGCTGTTCCCGGAGCAAATACACATCCAATTATGGAAGTAACAACCGTAGCGCCAATACAAACTGTACAGGCTACTTATTACGATGGTAATACCTATATTCCGGGTACTCCTAAAAATCCGGGTGAAATTGGTAACACAAATAACCCTGGTCTCCCAATTGATTGGGCTTCCATTGGAAAAACTGTAGGAACCGTAGATAATACTGTGGTAACAGGTAAAGGCGATGTGCCAACAGCGCCAGTAGGTATGTTCACATTCACTAACGTTGCCCCCGGCGAATATATCTTGGAAATTTCAAGAGAAGGATATATTGTAAGATGGGGTAAAGTTACCATAACTGAAAACGGAATGTCATTAGGTCATAGAGAACTCATTGCAGGAGACATAAACGGAGATTATCTCATTGATATGTCTGACGTAAACAATGCAACTACGAGTGAACAAGGTGGCGTATATGATTCCCAATATGATATTGATGGTGATAAAGTAGTGGACGGAAGAGACACACAAATCATTATCGGTAACATTAACGCATACATCGGAACCTACGTGGAAACGATGCAATGGGTGGACAGTTATTAAAATTTTTAGTAACAACTAAAACTATAATAAAATGATAGTCTTGAAAATAAAACAATTAACAAAAAAATTAAGCGCTAATTTCGTATTAGCGCTTTTAACCGTATCTTTCCTGTTTGTGCCTTTTTTCTTAAAGGCACAAGCGGAAGAATACAAAAATGATCAAGGAGACCTCATTGGTACCTCTGATTCGCGGATGGCTGTTACGGTTGTAGAATCATCAGATCATCTGGAATTTCAAGTAACTATTATAGGTGAAATCTTTGCAAGAGCATTCTTCTTTGCAATGGTTTATGATACAACTGCATTAAAATTAACGGATCCTACTTATACATACGATGCGCCAGATGGAACTGCATTAAACACTTTAGGATACCCCGTTATTACAATGCCTGATTCGTTTACAGATAAACATTCAGGATACATTACTTCGGCAAGGCAACATTTTCCTGTTGAAGATGGACCCTATTCAGGGATGAAAATGTTTTGCCCTAACATCGGGATAACTGATCCCAATGCAACGAATGTTCATCTATTTCCGGGTGAAATGGTGCATCTGTTCAGTTTCTATTTAAGAAAAGTGAACCCGGGAACTCCGCTAAAAACATCCGACTTTGGATATTACGCGCAGCCCCCCGCAGTTCCCATGCAACCCATACAATCCCCATCATGGATGTATGGCGCATTTGAAGTTAGATATGCACCAACGCAGCCCTGGCTAAATTATGTATTAAAACCTGAACTTTTTACCTATAGGTCTCCCTCTTCTGTAATCACAGAAGAGCCTACCAATGTTGTAGAAAATTCTGCAACACTAAATGCCTCCTTTACAAGAGGCAACTTCCAACCTACCCACAATATTGCGGTGAGTGAATACCTTCAACAGTATGATACACACCGATTAAACTGGGATGACATTACCAAATATGGATTTATCTACTCGGATGTAAACGCCGAAATTGTGGTAAACGGTTTTTCCAATAAATTAAATATTGATGGTGAGGATTATTATTTCCCTAATCCGGCAGAACTTGCCGCTGGAATGTTTGAAAGAAACGGTAAAACTTTTTATACCCATCAACCAAACATTAACTATGCTGATGATCAAACGGTTTCTTTTAACCAAAACATAACAGGACTCTCCGGTGGTGTTATTTATTATGCGTGGTCGTTTATTCATTACTCTTTCGAAACTTCTAACGAGTTTTTGAATGTGGGGAATAAGATTACGTTTATGACCACCGATGATTGTCCAACCCCTTATGTAGAAGTAGCAAACCTGACCTATTGCGACGGCGAAAACGTTCCTGAATATAATTTTACAGGAAGCGATTATACTACTTTTTTATGGGAACGTGTAGTAGGTCTTGATTTTGGAATGCCTCAAAATGCAGGCGCCAACACCATGCCTGCATTTGTGGCTACCAACTATGGATTTGAAGCAATTAGCGCCATATATAAAGTTACCCCTGTGAGCGACTACGGCTGCACGGGCGAACCCAAAATATTCGTCATTACTGTAAACCCAACCCCCATTACCTCCGTAGTGGACGATATGGTGTACTGTAATGCTACCGACGCTCCGCGTTTCGACTTCACCAGCAATATGCCCGATGCCTATTTTGAATGGGAATTTGTGAATGAATCCGGAAGTACGATGATTCAAGGAATACCTGCTTCGGGAGAAAACTATATTCCCGCGTTTTTGGCATACAATACCGGAAACCAACCCATGGTGGGTAAATACAGAGTGCGCGCAAGTTACGTGTATGCGAACCTGCCTTGCTATGATAATGAATGGCAGTATTTTAATATTGTAATTCTACCCACTCCGGAAATTCCATCAGTTACTCCGCAAAATCAGGAAATATGCTCCGGAAATTCTTTGGAAAATATTATCTTCGGCGGAAATGTGCCACAGGTAACCTATAAATGGACAAGAATTGAAGGAAATATAACTGAAATTCCACCCATCGGCGAAGGAAATATTACCGGAATGATTATTGAAAACAATACCCAATTCCCATTGGAAGCCATTTATGAAGTGGTAGCGGTATTGAATAATGAAGATTACCCCGGATATTCCTGCACAAGTTTGCCCACGCAATTCAGCATATTAGTTCAACCGGGCATTCTTACCGATCCGGTTCAAAACTTTGTATATTGCAACGGCGAAACGACGTCTGTATATACTTTCACGGGTAATAACGCTTCGGCTACCTATCATTGGGAGTTGTTAAGCGGCGCTTCATTACCCATCCCCACAAGCGGCGTGAATTATTTACCCTCTTTCTTAGCCGTAAATGATGGAAATACGCCATTGATTGCGAACTATCGCGTGAGAGCAACTTACAACGATTGCGCAGAAACGCAATGGAAAACTTTCTCTATTTCAATATTACCAACCCCAACGGTTGCTTCTACGCCCGTGCATCAAACAGTATGCTCTGGCGAAACAACATTACCTGTATTATTCTCAAGTAATGTTACCAATACTACTTTCCATTGGACTAAAGTTTCCGGAAATATTCCGGCGTTACCGTTTGAAGGTACCGGAAATTTTGCAGCCCATACTCTCGAAAATACCGGCTCAACCGTTATGGAAGTGGTGTATGAAGTTACGCCGATGTTAAACTATATGCAATATCCTGATTATACTTGCGCAGGAACTCCAACCCAATTTACGATCTCTGTATTGCCGCAACCGAAAATCAATACGATACCCGAAATGGTGTATTGTGAAGGCGAACGCGCACCAAACTTCGAGTTTGGTAATTTCTCAGGCGTTTCTTACGCTTGGCAACGTATCAGCGGAGTAAATGTTGGACTTGCGGAAAACGGTACAGGACAATTACCAAGTTTTATTGCGGTTAATAACAACAATAGCGAAATTGCAGAAGCAATCTATGAAGTTACTGCAAGTTACAATATGTACGGAACAGTATGCACACATTCTGAAACATTTACAATCATAGTGAATCCTACTCCATCTGTTGAGTTGAATATTGGACCTTACGAGTTCTGCGCGAATGTAGAAACGCCAATTATTGATTTAACTGTTGAGTTTTTAAGTTTGAACAATGTGGAAGAAACGGTGTATGAATGGACCTATATTTCTGCAAACGAAATAGGATTACCACAAACATCGGGAACTAATTTCATTCCTTCTTTTGTAGCGATTAATAATGGACCGCAGCAAATTACGGCGTTATTCAAAGTAGTTGCCCGCGTGGGTCATTGCTACAGCGAAGAAAGAATCTTCAAAATTAATGTGAATCCCGTTCCTTCTATCATTAGCGCTACTCATGCAGGCGCAATCTGCTCCGGAAACTATTTCGAGTATTCCATTCTTACCTCTACTCCTGTTAATGAAATATCCTGGGAGAGATTACCTCACCCCGATATTAACAACAACACAGGTGCAAGCGGTAATGGCGGTTACATCAGCGAAAGAATTTACAATACAAGCGCTTCCGATATAAATGTTACTTACAAGGTTAGTATTCAATCTGCCGAGTGTGGCGAGGTGAATATTGGGGAAGTATATTTGATTGTGAAACCTGAAATTGAGTTGAATATCAATCCGCTTATTACTGCTTGTAACAATGAGTCCACTGTGGCGATTCAGTATGATTTTGAACTGCCCGGCGTGCAATACACATTAATATTCGATCCCGCTGCTGTAGCGGATGGTTGGATAAGTGTGAAAGAGTTTACCACATTACCGCTATCAGAAATTCTGGTAAATGTTCCGGATGGAGCAAAATATGGTAACTATTACGCTACTTTGAATGTTCGATTGGGAACATGTATCACAAGTAGTGATATTGTATTTGCCCTTGGTTCCACGCCTGTACTTACTAACGCTTCAAACGCAGACATAGCGCTGTGTAATAATGAAGATCTCTATCTTTTCGTAGAAACAAACGGAAATGTTCAGTATCAATGGTATTTTGATGGTGAATTGATCCCCGGTGAAACGAAATCTTTCTATGAAGCGATCTTCAACGAAACTATAGCGGGAGTTTATTCGGTAGAAATTTCTAACGAGTGCGGAACTATCTCTTACGACTTTAATGTAAAAACAAATGCTGCCATGATTGAAATGAAATGGGATGATGTGATGTATGTGGATAATTCGCAGAATTTGTATGTGGCATATCAGTGGTATAAAGATGGCAACCCGATAGGTAAAGACGGACAATCGCAATATTATACCGAAAAGGGCGGATTTACGCCTTATGCAGAATATATAGTAAAAGCCTACAAACCGGACGGTACTTACGACGAATCCTGCCCATTTATTCCTAACGATGGAACAACGGGCAACGGCGGACTTATCATCTATCCAAATCCAACCCTGAGAGGAAACGATGTAACTTTCTTACTTCATTTCCCCAACGGTGAATCACCGGAATCTACGGTAGTGATTTATGATATGAACGGTAAATTGGTTATGCAATTCGAAATTACGGACTATAAAACCGAAGTAAGGCTTAACGCAGCTTCAGGTACGTATGGCGTAAAAGTAACGACGAAGAACGGTACTGAGTTTGTAGAAAAATTAATCATTCAAAAACAATAATAATATGAATAATATGAAAAAGAATATTTTAATATCGTTATTGATATTTATCAGTATGCAAGTTATGTCTCAGGAAAAAGGCTCCTACCTCACCCTTTCAGGCGGGGTAGGACCTACCGGGTACAAATATAATATGACCAATGTTATTTTTGCAGACCCTAAAAGCGAGATTAAACTTGGAGGTCAAGCCGGAATAGGCTTTAGCTACTATTTTACCAAACATGTAGGATTATCCGTTGGACTTGGATTATCGCACTATAAAACTGATGGAAAATTAATGGGGAATTTCAGTAATCCACATCCGTTAGTTTTGGGAAATTATACCGATAATGACAACTTCCCCAATCATATCAATGAGTATGAGTTAAGAGTAAGAACGCAAAATTGGGTGGAGCATCAATCCGGTAAATTTGTGGAAATTCCGCTTACGCTTAATCTACAGAAAAAGTTTGGTGAAAACGAACATTTTGGTGTTTATATGGCGCTTGGAGTGAAATTTCAAATTCCTTTCTCTGCCAAATATTCAATAGTGGACGGTGAAAATCCTGACCACAAAAAACTCAATGTATCCGGATATTATGCTGAGAAAAACCTTGAATTGGGCGCTTTAACAGATCCTGATCTTTCACAGCATGGGTTCGGCGCAATTCATAATCCCAGCAAAATCTTAAATAATGCAAACGGAAAATTGGATTATAAATTTAATTTGGCTTTTGTGGCAGAAGGAGGTTTTATCATCTCGTTGAGTCGCAGGGTAGATTTAACGCTGGGCGCTTTTATTGATGCGGGGATGTTGAATATGAGAAAGAACAAAGAAGCAAGCGCGTTATTTATAGGACCCGAAGTGGATTATGTATCTTTGGCAGAAAACTATAATGTGGGAAAAGGAATTACCTACAACTCTATGACCCACAGCGAGTATGTGAACAAAGTGAGTACCTTGTCTTACGGCGGAAAAGTCGGATTGAGAATTAAACTCGGAAAACTCTCTTCCAAAGAGAAAGAGCAACCTGTGTTAATTCCTCAAGATAAAGATACGGTATTTATCAATGTATATGAAAAACCCTCTATGGATTCTTTAATGAATGAGGTGTTAAAAGCGTTGGAACAATCTGCTAAAGAAACGCGGGAGGTTATCATTCATCAAATCATTGAACCCGAAGAAGAGCAACCACTTGATTATTATCCCAATATCTATCCGGAAGAGGAGATGGACTTTATGTTCGATCCTATCTATTTCGACTTGGATAAAACAGATTTACGACCCGAAAGTATCAAAAATTTGAATCAGAAAGTTGAAATATTGAAACAGTATCCGGAGATGAAGTTGATTATTTTTGGTAATACTTGTGATATTGGAAACGATGCTTATAACTTTAAATTAGGTTATACGCGGGCTGAGGTTGCTAAAAACTATCTGACAGGCAAAGGAATTTCCGCCGACAGATTGCAAATAAGCACACAGTCGCGGTTTGATCCGGAGTTGCCCAACACAAACGAAACGAATCGTACGCACAATCGGCGCGATGACTTTAAGCCGATATTCCCAAGAAAATAATAAATTGACAAAGGCGAGTAGATAATACTCGCCTTTTTTATAATATAGAATGTGAAAGTAAAAATTTTTTCATTGTTATGGTTTTTAAAAATTAATGATGTGTGAAAGTATAAAAAAGTTATGGTTTGATTTGTTGCACTAGGTTTATCTTGCGTGAAAAAATATGTATTTTTGCGGCGCAGTTGCACGTTGAAAATATGCCGGAAATAGCCACTGCTACGATATGCTAAATAGAGTTAAGAGTTAAGAACTAAACCTTATTTATACATTATTATTTTTTAAAATATGGAAGTATTTACTACCCTTTCTGAACCTATCATTGCACTGAAAAATATTGATATTTATCAAAAGAAATTAATGATTTTGCATAATATCACACTTTATATCAATAAAGGCGAATTTGTGTATTTAATTGGAAAAACGGGAACAGGAAAATCTTCTATCCTCAAACTATTGATTGCAGACGAAAAAGCGCACGGAGAACAGGCTGAAATTGTAGGGTTTGATTTAAAGAAAATAAAAACCAAACAAATTCCTTTTTTACGAAGAAGATTAGGCGTGATTTTTCAAGACTACCAACTTCTATTGGAAAAAACGGTGTATGAAAATTTAGACCATGCACTCAAAGCCATCGGATGTAAAAGGAAAGAGGAACGCGAAGAAAAAGTAATGAAAGCATTGGATATGGTAGGTTTGGCAACTAAACACTTTAAGTATCCGCACCAACTTTCAGGAGGTGAACAACAACGCGTATGCATTGCCCGCGCCTTGCTTAACGAACCCGAACTATTGATTGCGGACGAACCCACCGGAAACTTAGACCCCATAACTTCAGAAGAGATTTTTCAAATATTTCATCATATTAATAAAAAAGGAACCACCGTCTTAATTGCTACCCACGACTTTATGATGATTGATAAATTTCCCTCCCGATCTCTACTTATTGAAGACGGTAAAATTATTGACTCAGGATTATAATTATGATTTCAGTACTTATTCCCATTTACAATTTTAATGTTGCCAAGTTGGTGAAAGACTTGCATTTGCAACTTACCTACGCCAACGTGGATTTTGAAATAATTCTGGGCGATGATGCTTCTACACAACTGCATGGAAACGAAAAACTAACAAACCTGCAAGGAGTAACCTATTTTTCTTTACCCGAAAATATTGGCAGAGCAAAAATGAGAAACCTGTTAGTGGAAAAAGCAAAATATCCTTATTTATTGTTTATGGATTGCGATGCTGCCGAAATGTATTCAACTTACATCAATAATTATCTTGTGGAGATTTCAAGAAATGTTTCGCCCGTTTGTATCATTGGAGGAGTGGCCTATCGCTCTCAAAAACCAAACCCAAAATATTATCTGCGTTGGCATTACGGAAAAAAAAGAGAAACCAAAGATGCCGATTATAGAAACCGAAAACCCTATAAATCGTTCACCTCTTTTAATGCAGTGTTCTCTAAATCAATATTTGACCTCGTTAAATTTGATGAATCTTTCGCTACTTATGGAAATGAGGATACTTTTTTTGGAAACCAGTTAAGAAATGCCAACATCCCTGTTATTCACATAAATAACGCACTCTATCACGACGGATTGGATACCAATAATGATTATTTGACAAAAGTAGAAACGTCTATTGATAATTTAATATCGTTGTTACATTCCAAAAAAATAGATTTCAATTTTGTGAACGAAAATAGATTATTAGATACTTATTTTAAATGCAATAAGTTAAAATCTATTTCATTACTTCGATTGTATTACAAAATATATCTTCCAAAAATAAAACAAAAAATCTTAAAAAAACATTCTCTTTTTTGGTTAGATGTGTACAAATTAGGCTATCTATTGCAAAATATTTAGATGAAACGAGTTATTCTTTCGGTAACCAACGATCTGTTCAGCGACCAGAGAGTAGATAAAGTTTGTAATTCTCTTACAAAGATGGGATTTTGTGTAAAACTTATAGGAAGAGGTTACCATAATTCACCAAAACTTCAGAAAAGAAATTATCAAACCAAACGAATTCATCTTTTTTTTAGAACAGGTCCTTTCTTTTATGCTGAATATAACATACGACTTTTTTTATACTTATTGTTTCAAAAAGTTGATATTTTGGTAGCCAATGATTTAGATACATTATTGCCTAA
>JGI24702J35022_10000759_pt1 | contig 19954 bp, 19 predicted proteins | sample TergutTh196P4_FD_35022 | JGI IMG/M metagenome (IMG submission 35022)
CCTCCTGTGAAGCCGTCACCGGAGCCGCTGAAACCTTCGCCCTTACAACCTATACCGGAAACTCCGCCTGCACCCGTCGTATCGCGGGTCAGGCAACCGGCGACAATGCCAAATCAGAGTTATGGCATTTCTATAAAGCCGAAAGTCGGTAGTATAATCCCATTTGGCGGCTACGATTGGCGTGTACTTACCGTAGAAAATAACAAGGCGTTACTCATCAGCGAAAAAATTCTTGAAGTGCGTCCATACAATATCAAGGATGAAGACATCACCTGGGAAAACTGCACACTCCGCAAATATCTCAATAACGAGTTTTACAACAAGTTGGGCGCGGCTAAATCGGCAGTCGCCGAAACGCGCAACGTTAACCCCGGCAACCCGTGGTACTGGCACTGGCATGGGAACGGAAACTCAACCACGGACAAGGTGTTTCTGCTTAGTTTAGACGAATTAGTAAAATACTTTGGCGACAGCGGAGACTTACGGAATAAAAGGAGAAAAAATTACAAAGGCAACAACGACTCAGATGGTCATTGTGTACATGACCAATACAACAGTACGAGGATTGCAAATTTTGGAAACAAAGGTGTTTGGTGGTGGTGGCTTCGGTCGCCCGGTCACCCTGGTGATTCTGCCGCTGGTGTTAGCGACGTTGGCGTTGTCTATGTCTATGGCAGCCGTGTCTTCCTTGGCTCCGGTGGCGTTCGCCCCGCTTTGTGGCTGAATCTGTGATATGTAATCTTTTAATCCTGATTCGCTGTATGACGAATCACCGCGCCGTGAAGCGGCGCAACCTTGCCGCCGAAAAGCGGACGAAAAAACTTGATTTTTAAAGGAGCTAATATTATGCCGTTCGTTGATTACAAAGTATTGAGAAACAAATACCCTTCCGGTCGCATGTCTGAGAATATACGTCGGTTAAAGGAATTTGACGCATTCCATTGTCTGTTGATGGGAAGTATCGACCGCGCCAATTCGGTTAAGAATCATATAGCTGATTTACCTGACGACTTCCTCGGTTGGCTTGAAGTCTGTGATGGCGGCATGTTGTTCGACACAACAATCCTGACTACAAAACCGCATGACGTAGAGCTTGACCTGCCCTTTGAGACATATAACGGCTACTATGACGCTGAACTGCGGAAAGGCATAAACATATCAGATGACTGGTTCGTTTTCGCGGCGGCAATTCACTCGGACGTATTCTTCTTTGATTTGAGCAAAAAAGACGGCCAGGTTTATCAATGGGATGTTGAAGAACAGAAAATCCACGCGGCGTGGCTTACATTTGAAGATTGGCTGACAGATCAGATAAACGAGGCTGTCATGCTTATCGCCGACGAGCAATTAGAACCTCTGGATGTAAAATTGGAGGTTTCCGGCGATGAATGACATCTATAACAAACGATTAAAAGCTATCCGCGAGGCATGGAAGAATGAACGAGCGTATGTCCGGGAAGGAAAAGGAACCCGCGATTGGGCGCAATCAGAGCAGAGGGAAATAGTGGCAAAAGGCCGTGCTGACGGTTATGAAGGCCATCATATGAAATCGGTTAAGGATTACCCGCAACACGCCGGAAATCCGAATAATATTCAATTCCTCAACCGTAATGAGCATGTAAACGGCGCGCACAGCGGTAATACGCAAAATGCCACGAACGGGTACTATAATCCTAAAACCGGCACGATGCACAGTTTCGGGAATCGTGATCCTCAAGCGCCTCAACCTCATGCTTTAAGCCTTCCATTAACACAAAAACAGCAAAACCTCGCATTGAAGCGTGAACAGATTCGGAAACAAGCCGCGCAACAGGCAAAAGCAGAAATAAAACAAGATGTGACGAAGATGCCGCATGGTAATACACAAGCGCAAAATTCACAGGCTGCTGTTACAAATAAAGGCATTGAAAGCATGAGGATTAAGTCATCGAATAATCCTTCGTCTGTTTCTCAAAACAGTGTGCATACAAGCCAAAACAAAGGGATTGACGCTATGCGGCAAAAAACGGCGAATAAGCAATCTGGGGCAAATGTGTCACAGCCGGGTCAATCAACCAACCAGGGGATAAAGAGTTATCAAAATAAGGTAAACGGACAGACTACAAACGCTTCACAAAGTAATTCAGGCAGTCCGGCAAAAGGATCAGGCGCAGGTACCGGCGACGTTAAATCAGGCGGCAGTTCAAGCGGAGGTCAATCAAGCGGCAGCGGGCAACAAAGGTGAAATAAACGTTTCCGCTATTGCATGAAATTATGGAGAATTTTTATGGAAAATACTATAACTCAAGTATTACAAAAACTTAAAGACGCTTTTGGGATTTCTATTTTCACCGATCCATCTAAATTCAAATCGGCGCTCAGAGATATTCCAATAAAAACCAATGCGAAACCTATACGTAATCTGCTGAATATTGCTATATGCGATATGTGCGCATACTCCCGGCTGGAATCAGCGATCAGTAATAATAATTCTTTTATTATTGACAACCTTGCGTCTGAAATGTCTTTGGATTACGGCGGAATAGATAGGCAGAATACACTAATAGTAATAAACTGTATCGCAGGATTGTTAGGTTATAAGAATCCAAAGAATTTACAACAAAGTAATTTTTTAGATAAAGCAATACAACCTTGGAAAAGAGAATTGACAATATACTTCTTGCTGGATGTTTCAAGTTCAATGTCTGGGGAAAAACTTTTCTCGATAAACATTGCAATGAGAGAGCTTGCACACGAACTAAAATGGCTTCTTGTCAATGTAGGATTACAAACATATATGCGTGTTATGAAATTTGCAAGTGGCGCGCAATGGCATACAAACAAAACAAAAATCGAAGATTTTAAATGGTATGACCTTGATTGTTTTGGCATTAATGACCAAACAGATACCGGTGCCGCTTTAAGACTTATGGCGCAAGAGCTGAGAGTTACAATAGAATTCAGAATACCTAGCGTTATCATATTAGTAACCGACGGAGAAGCTACTGATGATTATGTCAGCGGTCTTAAAGAACTTCTTTCTGTCAGTTGGGGAAAAGCAGCTACACGTATGGCTATTATGATGGGGGCTGAGGCAAACGTTTCTGAGCTTTCAAAATTTTGCTCGCATAAAGAATTACTGTATTACGTACACAACGATTATGATCTCCGAAAAATTTTGGGCGACCACATTTTACGTTGGTGTCGTTACGATGTCCATTCTGACGATCTCCATCCTGAGGATTAAAAATGAGAAGGTACAGAAAATGGCACAGATGAAAGTAATCATGCGCGACATTACAAAACTTGAAGTTGACGCTATTGTAAACGCAGCAAAATCAAGCCTGATGGGTGGCGGAGGAGTTGACGGGGCTATACACTGCGCCGCCGGAACGGAATTACTGGAAGAGTGCAAAAAAATTGCGGCGGAGCGCCGAAATATTCCCGGCGGCCCCTGCCCCGCAGGAGACGCGGTAATTACCGGCGCGGGTAATCTTCCATGTAGGTTTGTTATTCACACCGTAGGCCCGGTCTGGCATGGCGGAAGCCGTGGCGAAGCGGAAACCCTCGCGTCCTGCTACCGGAATAGTCTGCTGCTTGCCTCCGAAGCCGGTCTAAAGAGCATTGCATTTCCCAACATCAGCACCGGAGTTTACGGTTACCCCAAGGACAAAGCCGCCGCTGTCGCCATAGATGCAGTACAGAAAAATCTCGTTGAATTTCCATCCATTCAACAGGTATTATTTGTTTGTTTTGACGAGGAGAATTTCAGGCTTTATCAGGCCATCCTGGGTTCTGTAACAAAAAGTGGAGATATACGCGCATGAAATGCTTGATATGCGCGAGGGATTTTAATCCGCCGACCGGCAAAGCATATCGGCTTTTCCTTTCTGAGGAGGGGCGTTGCTAAAACCTGCGGCGGTAAAAAGATGTGAAACCCTTGCTGAAGCCCTTAGTGTGATAATGGCTGCGCACGGAACTGATGTATTACTTGACGACCAGCGTTTAATCGCGTCGCTTAAGGATTGTCTGCCAAAGGGAATGCTTGAGCGTCAAGTTCTGAAAAATGCCTTTGAACGCAATATTCCTCAAAAAATTGCCGATGTCTGCGGAAAAGAGCGCTCCGATCAGCAAATTGTCATGACGCAGTGCGTGAAAATATTAAGGACTGAATTTGGCACGGTTGAAGGCATCGCAGAGGCGCATTTATGGACGCTTGCCGAGGCGCTTGGTTGGGAGAGCAGGCCGGAATCCGCGCGGCGTGGAGGTAATCTAACGGAACGGCAGGAAGAAAGTAAAATACAAGCTGCCGCCGCGACCAAGCCGCTTGATTCGACGCCGGCAGGAAAAAACTATATTGACCCGCGATATGGAATTGAGATGGTGTTTGTTGAGGGCGGGACGTTCATGATGGGAGCGAGTCCGGGGCAAGAGGTTACATTGAGTGATTTTTACATAGGGAAATACCTTGTAACGCAGGCGCAATGGAAAGCGGTGATGGGTAAGAAGAAACTGTGGATATTTGCAGTGGATAACAATCCGTCACATTACAAAATCGACAATGGATCTGTTAACCAAGTGAGTTGGAACGACACACAGGAGTTCATCAAAAAGCTGTACGAGGAAACTGGCAAGGATTATCGCCTACCAACTGAAGCTGAGTGGGAATATGTGGTGTGCGGCGGGAATAAAAGCAGTGGATATAAAGATCGCAGGACTGAAATTGAAAAGCATGTTGAAAGCGTTATGGCGGGAATAGGGTACAGGCGCGGAAGTAGGCAAGCTGAAGAATTAGGGGTATATGATATTAATGGTGATACGAATGAGTGGGTATCTGACTGGGATGGGGATGGCATCAATAATACACAGACGAATCCCCAATGCCCTTCTACAGGTTCGAAACGCGTGGTTCGTGGCGGTATAAGCCCCTGGATTGAAGGGCGTCGCCCCAACTTGACTTTCGTTTCGTTCACCGATCGCCAAGCCTACGATCCTGGCAAAAGCTACTCCAATCTTAGCTTCCGTCTTGCACTCAGTTCAAAATAGAGCTGGCTTCGCCTGTCAGAGCGGAGCTAATAAATGTTGTTTTATATAGAGTTTTGGAGCGGGTATTGCATGGGACAAACGGAGCCAGTGACAAATCAACTTATTGCGAACACGGAGAACACACCCGACGCAGGCGGTTGAAAATTTTGATCTTTTAATTTGTACTGATTACACTGATTTGTATCTGTCAACAGATATTTATTGATTTTTTTGTAGCACCGTAGCAAAAGGAGATGTTCAGTTGTTTGGGGTAAGTGACTTATTTGGGTCTTCTCTTAATAAGTATAATTATTATTGTGGTCGGCTGACTGAAGAACAAAAAGTAATATATGGAACAATGTTGTCAGGCATTAGAGCATTCGACGATGAAATCAAATTGCCGTTAATCCCGATTAACGAAACCTCGATGATATTCGATTGTTTGTTGCTTGACAATCCATTGATTTTTTATGTGTCGTCTTTCAGTCAATCAAATGATTTTTACAAGAAAAAAAGCGCAATAAAACCAAATTATAAATACGCGCGGCAGTTCGTAAAGCAAAATGTCCGCGTTGTCATGAAGTATCTACATACATTTGACTCATTAAAGACGAAAGGAGATATAGAAAAGGAAACCTATATCCACGATTATTGTCTTGAAAATTTCAGCTATGATTATACATTCAGCGATTATTCACATTCCATTCTTGGGCCTGTACTCAATAAGACCGCTGTTTGTGAAGGAATTGCTAAATTTACAAAACTTGTATTTGATTATCTTGGCGTAAAAAGTATAGTAGTCCGTGGAAAAGCAAAAAATCCGGCGTTGGAAGACTCCGCAAGAGAAATGCACGCCTGGAATATTGTCAAAATAGATGGAAAAGCATATCATCTTGATGTTACATTCGATATGACTTTGAAGGGCAAGAAGAACCGGTATGATTACTTTAACCTTTCTGATGAAGATATTAAAAAAGATCATATCATAACTGACAACGTACCTGCCTGCACTACGACGGGCAATGATTATTTTTCAATTAATTCACTGTTTGTACACAATTCTTCTGAACTTGGAACATTCATAAATAATAACTTAAAAAATGGCAAAAAACATATAACGGTAAAACTTGTGAATGTCCGTAATACGGAAAATATTGTTGAAAAAATAACGAGAATCGCGCAAAAACAGTATGCGAGTATTTATACGAGCGGATTTACGGTAGAAATAGGATGTAATCCGGGGCAAATGGTGTTTGAGATAAATTTCAGGTAATGGGAGAAATAATTGGTGTCGAGTCAGAATGATCGCGGCGGCGGATGCTTGCTATGGTTCATTAATTTTATTTTTGAAATTATCAACAACCGCCGGATTCGTAAATATAATAAACAGGCGAGAGGTCTTGCGGAACACGCTGGCATTACAACTGATATTTTGTTTCCTTCTGAATCCTACAAGGAAAATATGATTATATCTGGCGGCGATATTGGAGAAAGGCTTAAATTCAGCGAACGCATTATACAAAACTGCTTCGTTCAGGGGCGATCCATGATTGTGTTGCATTTATCGAACGGCGGTCTGGAAAATATTATAGCTCGCAACAATTGGGGTGTAGTTGTAAATAAAAATAACAAATTATTTGATGCGTTTACTTCGTTTGATTTACAGGAAATATGTCAGATTGTACTTGATACATGCAAATCCAAATACGACATAAAACCAGCCGGACGTTATATCTTACAGATAGTATACGAACTTTTGGCATCCAGGAAAAAGAAACCATATTTTTCCAACTACATCAAGTGTCCATATCATAAGTTGTCTGAAAGAATCAACGATCGCCTTGCAAATGGCATATTTACTCATGATAAAGCTAATAACCTAAACTCACTTCTTATGATGGGACAATCCGAATGTGCAAAAATAGACACATTTTTTTACGATATGAAAGCTCAGATGAGTCATATAGCGACCGCTGACGCAGATAACACGGGCGGAACGAGCATTTTATCTGCAATTAAGAGTGAAAAGATTTTGTGTATTGATTTAAATTCATCGGCAAATGTAATGCTTGTGGAATTAATTGTAAATTCTTTGTCTATCGCCATGAGCAGAGGATATGAATTTTCACTTTTTCTTGATGATGTGGCAATTGCGAACAACGAAACGCTTAAAAACGCATTGTGCCAGAAATCAAACCATAATAATATTATTTGCTCAAAGGATTTTTACGCCCTGCTTAATGGAAAAGACGATGTGTTTAAAACCATTATCGGCGAAGCTGAGAAAACTGTATTGCTGTCTCACGGTTCAAATTTAAGCTGTGAGAACTGGTCAAAGTATATTGGAGAGTACGATAAAATTGATGTGTCTAAAAATACCAATTCCGGATTTAGCCAAAGCAGCAAATGGGGTTACAGCACTAATCATGGGAAAACTATGACGAATAAACGGGAATATAAGATAAAGCCGGAACAGATAAGCGGTTTATCTCAAGACGAAATATTCATATACGACAACCAGACCGGCAGCTTGATTCAAACGAAGGTGGTTTAAACATGGTGGCTGCATGAGCGGATGCAATGATTATTGGTGTGAGTATTATGATAAAGGCAACGAAAGGTGTGATCGTTGCGAAGAAAAAGACAATGTTATGGACAAGCCAGTTTTACGGGTAATACTCAAACGTCGTGCTGATGCGCAGATGGAGCTTACAAAAATTTCGTCTAAAAACCAGGGACAAGAAAGGTAAAAGCAAGAGTTTTATAGGTGGAAGACTTGAGCAGGTAGTTTTTTACAAACACTGAGAATATGAAATTGCTATGATAGGAGATTGCGTTTATGGAATTCAATAATGGAGAAAAAATAAAATTGGAAGGCGGGCAGGTAATAACAATTGCAAACCCATCTGGCGACTGGCCCAAAGAGGGGGGACAAGGCTTTGTGTACATAGTAGAACTTAGCGGTGGTTGTTATTCCGCGCTTAAATGGTACAAGCCAAGTTATTTAAAGGGTTTGAGCAAAAATGGGAATCTTGAATATTTTAAAGAGAATTTAAAGGAAAATATTGGACGAGAAGCGCCCAGCAACAAATTTATTTGGCCAAAAGCTATAACCGAAGATAAGTCTGGTTCCTTCGGATATATAATGAGTCTTAAGCCGAACGACTATACTAATTTTGAGGATATATATCTCAAAAGGACTGTGTTTGCCTCATTTAAGGCAAGCATTGATTGTGCTATCAATATGGTTGATGCTTTTCGTACATTGCACAAAAAAGGATTTTTTTATCTGGATTTAAATGACGGCAATTTTTTCATAAATCCGATAAATGGCGATGTGCTGGTCTGCGATAACGACAATGTTACGGCTAATCCTAAGTTTAACATAGGAAAACCTGGATATGTTGCTCCTGAACTTGTAAGAGGTGATGAAGGTGTCTTGTCGTCAGATCTGACAGATTCACATTCTTTGGCGGTAGTGCTGTTTAAATTGTTAATACGGCATGACCCTATGGAAGGCGTGAAATTTGTAACGGCGGGTATGCTTTCTCCTAAAAAACAACGCGAACTTTACGGAACAAATCCTGTTTTCATTTATGATGAAAACGATAAAACAAACCGACCGGTCAATGGTTTGCATTTAAACGCGCTTAATTTGTGGACAAAATACCCCGAATACTTGAGGGATGCTTTTACTAAAACTTTCAGCGCTGGTTTAAATAACCCAAGAGAAAGAATTACTGAGTTAGAATGGAAAAAAATTCTTTTAAGGATCAGAGATAGTATTATTTTTTGCCCTTGTGGTAAAGATATATACTTATATCTCAAGCAGGAAAATCAAAAAATTACCTGCTCTTGCGGCAAAGTACATAACTATCCCCGCAAGATGGAATTAAACGAATCAGTCATCTATTTGTTTCCGGGCAATTCATTGTTAGGCTGTCACTTAGACGGAAATGATGAAGATTGTGCGGAAGTTGGTAAAGTCGTTGCAAGTAAAAGTGATCAGCAAAGATGGGGTCTGAAAAACCTGTCTTCGACGGTATGGAAAGTGACAAAGTCTACCGGCGAGAGCGAAGAAGTGAACAAAGATGGAATTGTCGTAATAGAAAAAGGCGCTAAAATCGAATTTAACTCAAAATTAAGCGCAACAATCATGTAACGGTAAAAAAAACACAAACGCTAACAGTAAGAAAAGGAGTGAATCAAAATGGGTATGAATAATCCTTTAGAAGCGGCGGCGATGCCTGTAAAGAAAGATTTAAGATTGTTTTATGCTGTGGATACTTCCGGCAGCATGTATGGGGAAAAAATAAATTCAGTCAACGTGGCGATTAGGGAATCCATCCCCGAATTGCAAAAAATCAGCAGTGGACCGGATGCGGATATTAAGGTTGCTGCACTCAAGTTTGCGGATTCTGCCGAATGGTTATGTGCGCCGACAGATGTCGAAAATTTTAACTTGAGCAATATGATTGCCGATGGCTGGACGGCCTTTGGAGACGCATTAGTTGAACTGAACAAAAAGCTTTCAAGAGAGGAGTATTTAAAAACTGACAGGGCGTTGGCTTGTCCCGTCATCCTTTTAATATCCGATGGCGAGCCTACGCAAACAAACCCTCCCTGGGAAGATTCTTTACGGGAATTAGAGAAAAACAAATATTTCAAAGCTGCCATAAAGATTGCCTTGGCGGTTGGCAAGGATGCGAACATTGACATCTTGGCTAAATTTACAAAAAACAAAGAGGCTGTCTTTATGATACACAACAATTATGACCTGAAAAAACTCATAAAAATTGTTTCTTTTACGAGTATGATGTATGGAAGTAAGAGTTCAAACACGGCAGCTTCTGGAGCAGACGTTAATGATACGGCGAACAAAACTATTGTAGACGCTGCCGCTGCCGCTGCGAACGATGCCGGCATAAATGTTCATGATTATGGCGGCGACGACAACTTCTAAAGCTTTTGAAAGCCATTAATAATGTGTTATTCCTTTCCTCGCTTAAATAAAGCTGGGAAAGGAATAAATACTTCGGAGGATTTTTTACCAATGCTTTATAAAGCTTTTTCTCATTCGTGCCAGGGCGCCAGTCACATTAGGAGCGCAATACCAATACCATGCCAGGATTTTTCCTTTGCTGATGATAAAAACGAAGGTTTTGCATTTGCTATAGTCAGCGATGGTCATGGCAGTGAAAAACACTTTCGCAGTAGTAACGGCTCTGAGATTGCTTGCGAAGTATCTAAAGATATTATAAAGGATTTCTTTACAACTCTGAATGATGCTGATCCTTCTAACCCTGAGTTTGCCCCCAACCACGATTTATTGTTACGGCAATTGGCTGCAAACATCATAGTAAAATGGCAAATTGCCATAGATAAGCATTTTAAAGAAAACGTGCTTACTGAAGAAGAAGAGAAAATTTATAATAAATATTACGGCGAACAAAAAGGCGGCATCGACTTTAAAATTTACGGCGCGACCTTTGTTTTGGCTGCAATGTCTGACCAAATATCATTTATTCTCCAAACAGGTGACAGCCCCTGCCTTGTTTTTGATAATGAATATAATTGCAGGATACCACCTCAAACAATAAATCCGAACTGCGTTATGGGGTACACAACATCGTTGTCAAATTCAAACGCATTAGAAGAATTTAGATACTATCGGCCAGAAAATGGCATTAAAGCTATTTTCGTGTGTTCAGACGGTGTTACGGATTCATATTCAAATGAGGATTTCCTAAAATTCGGAACTGTTTTGCTTAAAGAATTTGAAGCGGATTACGACAATGCTCTGAATTATGTTAAAGAATGGCTGCCAAAATTATCAGAAAAAGGCAGCGGAGACGATATGTCGATTGCGGGTATTTATGCAATAGAGAGCGAAGAATAAAGAATTTGCAGGCGCGGGGCGACATAACATAATTACATGAAATTCTGAATGTCGTCCCATCAAAAGCGCCGCCGCTGACCACCACAAAGCTTAATTCTACTCCGAAATTTTGTAGAATTGTAGAGTTTTTGATTTGATGCGGTAGGTAGACAGGCTTTCACCTATCCGGGAGTGCGGGCTGTACCGGTTTTTTCTTATTCGTACTGTATTAACGGCAGGGTGCAAAGACGCGGCCAACCTTTGTTTCAACGCATCAGCCTTGAGGTAGATGCCAAGATCGTCCGCACAAGTCACACAGACAACCCCCAAATGACTTACTACGGGATGGCATCGCGGGCATCCTGCGACAAACCCGATTTTATACGTTTTTCAAGCTCGTTGACATATCTTGGCTTCCGTCTGGCGCTAGGTTCATAATAAAATATAGTCTCGGTTGAGCGAATAAAGGTTGATTTGCGCAAAGAGTTTTGGCGCGGGGTGAAGCGAGGGACGAGCGGAGCCTGTATCAAAACGGCGCATCGTAAAAACGGAGATGAGGGGTGAAATAAATACATGAAATGTTCGAAATGCTCCGGTGAGTTCAATCCTCCACCAGGCATGAGCTTGTCGTCTTGCCCTTTTTGCAAGATTTCGTTGTTAAAGCCTGCAACGTGGAAAAGATGCGAAACCCTTGCGAAGCCCTTGAAATAATAGTATCTGCGCACGGAAAGGATGTATTGCTCAACGGCCAGGGTTAAATCGCGGCTCTTGGGGATTGTCTGCTGAAGGGAAAAGGGGAGCGTCAAATTCTTAAAAACGCCTTTGAGCGGGATGTTCCACAAAAGCTCGCCGAGGTCAGCGGAAAAGAACGGGCGGAACAGCATATAGTCATGTCGCGTTGCGTGAAAATATTGGTTGATGGAACAAGGGTGAAATTCCCGCCAAAGGCGGCCTCAAATTATTTTTTATGATGCAATTTCGAATATTTGGAATTCCGTTGGCAGACGGCGGCTCCAATATGGAAAAAAGGAAGACTTTAAATGGAAGATACAATAAGACAGGTATTGCAAGAGATTAAAAATGCTTTTGGGGTTTCAATATTTAATAATCCCGAACAATTCAAATCAGCGCTCAAGGATGTTCAGATAGCAACAAATGCGAAACCTATACGCAATTTGCTGGATATTGCCATTTGCGATATGCAGGCATATTCACGTCTGGAGTCAGCAAGTAATAGCAGTGACAGGTCTTTTGTATTGGGTAATCTTATATCTGAAATGTCCTCTGATTATAAAATTGATAAACACAACACGCAAATAGTAATTGAGTGCATTGCGGAATTATTAGGTTATAATAGATCAAATATTTCACGTCCTGATTTTGAACCGCCGCTTCCTGCCGTCAAACCTCAACCTTTGTCGCCGTCTTCTCCGACTTCCCCATCCGCAGCCAAAAAAAATCCAGCGGCATACAGTACAATTATTGCAATTATTGGCGCAATTACCGGCGCATTTGTTGGCGTAATTATTTCCCCAATCATTTACTTACACTATTTCGCCGACTTTGGCATATCCTTTTTCGCAATCGCTCTCGGTGTTTTAGTATTTGCTGGTTTTTCATACGTCATGACGAAAATGAGTTTTGAAATCGGTTGTCAAAATGGTAGTACATTCGCCGCCGCAATTGTTCACGCAATCATTGGTCTAGTATGCAGTTTCGTAGTTTTAATTTTGATTTTTATTTTTTGCTCCTATGCAGCCGCTTACGGGGGAAGAAATAAGCTTTAAATCCCGTAAATTCAACACTTTCATGAATTTTGTAGGTTATTGTTCAATTTAGCCCTGAATTTTGAAATGCTTGTTTTTGCAGGGTTTTCTGAACATTGGGTTTTAATTGTTTGAAACCAGGCAAAATGTTAAATGTATATGTCATTGATATTACAGGATATACGGATATACAGCTTTGCTCTCTGGCGCGTTAAATCAAACAACGTCGGTGATTTGCCGTTCAGATGGCGCTCATTCCTTTCACGGGGGGCCTACGCATGAATAACGGGTTAATATTGTATCAGGACAAGGCAAGGCAGGAGAATAATTTATGGAAACGGAATTTGTTGAAATAGTTCGCAAGCTGGTTGCCGTTAAACGCGACAGGGATACACTATTCGATACAAAACTTTGCAGGGCGGCGCTTGCTGATTTAACGAGGAACAAATATAAAAGAGAACGGAATCTTTTATTGCAGGCGGTTGAATCCGGCGCGGCAATGGCCATAGACGACGCGAGCGGGAATGATTTGCAAATCTGCAAGCTGCAACAGATTCGAAAATTGCACGAAGACTATAGTCTTGATTCGTCCGCTGCCGAGGAAGTGGTGAACATGCTGGCGCTGATTTTGCGGGGAGACAATAGCGAAACCGTAATAAAACCGATCCAAAAGATTGCCAACACTATGCCTGACAATACTTCAAAGACGTCTCAACCAACCATCGTGCTGAATAATTCCACACCAGACCCGCCTCAACCTCCAAAGAGACAAATTTGGAAAGTGCTGGTAGGAATTCTTTCGATAATTGCGGCGATATTTATTCTGTATAGTTTGATCGTAACGAAGAAGGCTGATGTGAACATTGAGATGATACTTGTACGTGGTGGGACATTCATGATGGGATGTACACCGGAGCAGGGTGGTGAGTGCGATGATAGCGAGAAACCTGCGCATGAGGTTACATTGAGTGATTATTACATCGGGAAATATCCTGTAACGCAGGCGCAATGGAAGGCTGTGATGGGCAATAATAATCCATCATATTTCAAAGGTGACGATCTGCCGGTTGAGCAAGTGACTTGGAATGACGCGCAGGAATTCATCAAGAAGTTGAATCAAAATACTGGCAAGAATTACCGTTTACCTACGGAAGCTGAATGGGAGTATGCAGCGCGTGGGGGCATTCAGAGCCGCGGATATAAGTACAGCGGGAGCGACGATCTTGAAGATGTCGCCTTTTACAGGGACAATTCCGGCGACAAAACACACCCAGTAGGAACAAAGAAAGCGAATGAATTGGGGATATATGACATGACCGGGAATGTATGGGAGTGGGTAAATGACAGATATGGGGGGTACGGCACCGGTTCACAGACGAATCCTAAGGGTACTACATCTGGTTCCGACCGCGTGTTTCGTGGTGGGGGCTGGGACAGCTACCGCGCGGGAGGCACGCGGGTGTCTTTTCGTTTCTTCTACGGCACCAGTATTCGCAACAACAATCTGGGCTTCCGCCTTGCCAGCAGTTCAAAATAGAGTGATGGGGAAATTGAAACAATGGAAAATGGACTAATTCTTTACGGCGCATTCATAAAAGAAATCAAAAACCTTATTTACCGCCGCCAGTATGAGGCGATGAAAAAGGTCAATACCGAATTGATAGCGTTGTATTGGGAAATCGGCGAAGAAATTGACCGCCAGCAACGTGAGCAGGGTTGGGGTAAATCTGTCGTAGAAATTTTAGCGAAAGAGCTTCAAAAAGAGTTCCCCGGCGTTCAGGGTTTTTCGGCAAGGAATCTTTGGCGTATGCGGAATTTTTACAATGAATATTCTCGAAACACAATTCTGCCACCATTAGTGGCAGAATTAGAGGAAAAACCAAATTCCACAAATCTGAAGCCAGCGGTTTCTGATTTGTATCTCCATCCGCTCCATCCGCAAGATTCAGATCTCGCGCCAACGGTGCGAGAAATTGAAAAGAAAGTTCTGCCACCGTTGGTGGCGGAAATAAGCTGGTCAAAAAATATTGTCATAATGGAAAAGTGCAAAGACACGCTCCAGCGCGAGTTTTACATCCGAATGGCGAAGCGTTATGGCTGGACGAAAGACGTTCTGATTAACAATATCGAAAACAAGGCGTTTGAGAAATATCTTACGAATCAAACCAATTTTGATGAAACTGTTCCCGAAAAATACAGGCTGCAAGCGAAGCTCGCCGTCAAAGACGATTATAATTTCGATTTTATCGAAATGGGCATCGAACACAGCGAAGCGGAGCTAGAAGCGGGTGTAATAAACAACATTCGGGCGTTTCTGCTGGAGATGGGCGGCGATTTCAGTTTCATCGGCAACCAATATCATCTTGATGTTGCCGACGACGACTATTATATCGACCTTCTCCTGTACCACAGACGCCTGCGTTGCCTGATAGCGATCGAACTAAAAATCGGCGAGTTTAAGCCGGAGTATGCCGGGAAGATGCAATTTTACCTGACCGCACTGGACGAAACGATGAAGCTGCCGGAAGAAAACCCGTCCATCGGGATTATCATTTGTAAAAGCAAAAAGCGCACAAGGGTTGAGTACGCATTAAAATCGTCTAACAAGCCGATCGGCGTAGCGACATATTCGTACTATGATAGCCTGCCGGAAGAAATACGCTCGCTGCTTCCGTCGCCGGAGGAAATCGCGGTTATCATTCGCGGGATAGGTGGCGATGGTGGCGATGATGATGAATAAAAGGGGTATAATTGACCAGGGCTTTTGCGGTTTTCTCTAAAGCAAAACGGAGGAAAAAATTTTATGGAAGCGGAATTTGTTGAAATAGTGCGTCGTCTGGTTTCTAAACGCGGCAAGGATGATCTGTTCGATGTGAAGCTTTGCAGGGCGGCACTCGCCGATTTAACGAAGAACAAATATAAAAGAGAACGGAATCTTTTATTGCAGGCGGTGGAGTCCGGCGCGGCAAAGGCCATAGACGATGCGAGCGGTAGTGATTTGCAAATCTGCAAGCAGCGCCAGATTCGGAAATTGGAAGAAGATTATAACTGTAAGCAGTCCGCCGCCGAGGAAGTGGTGAACATGCTGGCGCTGATTCTGTGCGGAGACAGTACGACTACCGTAATTCCGCAGTCGCCGAAACCGGTGCAAATGCCGCCTGCTGCATCCTCGCCTTCTGTAATATGCGAATCAGTAGATGAAGTCTCCGAAGAAAAGGGAAACAGAAAAAAGCGCATTTTTAATATTTTAATAATAATTATGATTGTTGTTGTTACCAGTATTATTTATTTGATTGGTCCCATTATATTAGAGGCGACACTTGGTGAAAAAATTACCAGTTCGTTGGTTGTTTCCTTCTATGTTATTTTTGGTTTAGTTTTTGTGATTTCCTTGGGGTTTTATATTAAAGCTTCGGGCGGACGTATTTTTATCTATCTCCTGAGTATAATATTATTAGCAGCAGGATTATTTAGTTATTTTGTACCATTATTTCCTTATTCTACAAAAATTCTTTCTTGTTGCGGATTTTTGGGATTAAGTTTTCTTGGTGCGGAATTTTGGGATTGGGATTAGGTTTTCTTGGTGGCACAATGGATGACTGATTTTTTAAATTGATATTTTTTCCTGAATGATAAGCGCTTCAAGGTTACAGTAGTCGGGGCAAGAGGAAATTTTTATGGAAGATACAATAAGACAGGTATTGCGAGCGATTAAGAATGCTTTTGGAGTTTCGGTATTTAGTGATCCCGTACAGTTCAAAGCGGCGCTCAAGGATGTTCGGATAGGAACTGACGCGAAACCGATACGCAATCTTCTGAATATTGCCGTATGTGACATGCAGTCTTATTCCCGTCTTGAATTAGCGAAGAGTAGCAATAATTCTTTTATAATAGACAATCTTGTATCTGAAATGTCATCGGATTACAGGATTGATAAGCGCGACACACAAATAATAATTGGTTGCCTCGCGGAATTATTGGGTACTAAACCATTACCGTCATTTTCTAAATTGGAGATACCCATCGTAAGGATTGTTCTAAAAATATTATTTATGATAGATGTTTCGGGTTCAATGGCGGGAAATAAAATCGCAACGGTGAACAGAGCAATGCGCGAGCTTATCGTTTTGTTGAAGGGTTATGAGGATGATTTCTATTACGATACGCGAATTTACGTTCTTACGTTTGGAATTAACGCTGAATGGATTATTCGCGATATTGATATACATGATTTCGCTTGGCATGATTTATCGACCGATCCAGGCACAGGCGATTATACAACCACGGGTGCTGCATTTGGTTTAATAATGGATGAACCCACATTAGAAAGGGATGAATTCATATTACCTCGTTCAGTTATCGTTTTAATTACAGACGGGTGCGCTACCGATAATTATGACGAACAATTAAAGAACCTGCTAGGAAGCGAATTTGGCAGAAGGTCAAGACGTATATCCATAGCAGTTGGAGACGATTGCGATATTGAAAAGTTAAAGCGGTTTGGCACGCATCATGGAATGAAATCTGTATTTTCGGCACATAAAACATCTGATTTATCTGATTTAATAAACTGTATACATTTTTGGTATAGCGAAAGTATATGCGCACAGCCTTATGATCACAGTGATTACAGTAATGTATTTGTGCATGACGCACAACCAGATCCCAACTTCGTTATAGTTGACATCGGTGATCAGGATGATGAATGGTGATAAATATATAATTGGAGATCAAGTATTATGAACATATCAACCCGCTTGCTGTACGGAAACAGCGTATCGAAAAACACTCCTCCGAGCCAGGCCGCCGGAGCAAAAGTAAAGCTTTCCGGCGCATACGCGGGAAAACCGACCGTCTTTACTCTTGATGAGAGCGTTTTGAGCAAGCACACAATGTTAATTGGCGGAACCGGCTGCGGCAAGACCACCCTTTTTTATCACTTTGTATCGCAGATAAAAAACAGCATGACCTCCGACGACGTGATGATTATTTTTGACAGTAAAGGTGACTTCCACTCAAGATTTTTTAATAAGGCAACCGATCTGGTAATCGGAAATTCCAGGCAATATTCGTCTGAATCAGCTCTTTGGAACATTTATAAGGAAATTCTGGCGGACGGCTGGGAAGAACGCGATTTTACAATTAACACGCAGGAAATCTGCAAATCATTTTTTGAAGAACGCACAAAGAACACTACAAACGTTTTCTTCCCAAATGCCGCCAGAGATTTACTGGCCGCTGTCATTATAGCGTTTATACGTGAAGGTAAAAAAGACCCGGCTGTTAAAAAGGAATTTTTCTATAACAATAAATTGAAAGAATTTTTGGATATATCCGATACGCAAATGATTAAAGATTTGCTTGCCGACAGCCCTGACGCCAACGCGGTGTTGTCGTATATAGGTGGTGAAAACGCTCAGTCACAGGGCGTTTTATCCGAAATGTATTCGATAGTCCGAGAAATATTAATAGGGGTTTTTGCCGACAAGGGCGCTTTTTCCATGCGTGAATTTGTGCGCAACAAAGGTAATAAGACATTGTTCATAGAATACGACATGTCAATCGGGAGTATGCTGACGCCAGTATATCGCTTGATGTTTGATCTCGCATTAAAAGAGGCGCTTGGTCGGAATAAACCGCAGGGTAATGTCTATTTAATATGCGACGAATTTAAACTGCTTCCCCATTTGCATCATATTGACGATGGCGTAAATTTCGGGCGCAGTTTAGGCGTTAAGGTATTCGCGGGCATTCAAAGCATAGAGCAGTTATATGAAATTTACGGAGAAAGCCGCGGGCGAAATATAGCGGCGGGTTTTTCTTCCGTCTATGCTTTTCGCTCCAACGATTCCGCAACTCGCAACTATGTTTCAGGTATATTCGGAAAGAACATTATTTTGGAACAATATCAAAGGCTTGACAATCAAATGATTGAGGAAAAACGAAACGGACAAACTGTTGAAGATTGGGATATGAACAGCCTGAAAATAGGCGAAGCGATTGTTGGCTTGCCTTTTTCACAGCCGTTCAGGTTTTACTTTGATATGTATTAATTAATTAAGAGGGAAGATATGCAAAGTATGATTGGCAACGAAGGTATAATAAAGTGGCAAATGGTGCTGTATTATTTTATTGATACCTCTGCTGCTATGACTGGAGTGACAATAGCCACAGTGAACAGTACCATGCGTAAACTGCTGCCTGAATTAAAAAATATTGACAGCCGCAACTTCGACGTTGAATTGAAAATCGCAGTGCTTAAATTTGACGACAGTGCCGAATGGGTAACATATAAACCTGTTGCCGTTGGTGACTTTCAATGGAGTAATTTAGAAACAGGCGGTTGTAGTAATTTGGGAGAGGCTTGTAAGTTGTTGGAAAATAAGCTCTCTAAAAATGAATTTCAAGAGGAGCCAACAGATTACGTTGTGCCCGTCATATTTTTAATGTCTGATGGGCAACCAACAGACAATTTTAACGATGGCTTGAATGTTTTAAAGCGGAACAAATGGTTTAAATATGCCATTAAAACTGCCATAGCAATCGGTAATGATGCCCGTGAAGATGTATTAGCTCAATTTACCGGTAATGCTAAAGCCGTGGTAGCCGCTCATAATCCGGAGCAGTTGGAACATTGGATTCGTTTTGTATCTGTAACTGCTATGAAAATGTGCAGTAAGAGTAGCTCGGTCGCCCAAGACGAGCATCCTGAATACATGCAGAACGCTTTGATTAATGCCATACAGCGTGAACAACAATCCCGTAACATTATCGGAGGCGGGTACTTTGGAAGTGCCTGCCCAGACCCAGGATTTGACGAAACGGAAGAAGAGTGGTGATATGTATGTATAGCTGACTTGCGATCGTCGGGCAAAGGGTTAATATCGTAATTTCAGGATAAGGCAAAGCCGGAGAATAATTAATTAATGGAAGCGGAATTTGTTGAAATATTACGTAAGCTGGTTTCGGAACGCGGGAAAGATGATCTTTTCGATACAAAGCTTTGCAGGGCGGCGCTTGCCGATTTAACGAGGAACAAATATAAAAGAGAGAGGAATCTTTTATTTCTGGCGGTTGAATCCGGCGCGGCAAAGGCTATAGACAGTGTGAGCGCGGACGATTTACATCTTTTTAAAATGCGCCATATTCGCAAATTACAGGAGGAATATGGTTCCGAGCAGACCGTCGCCGAGGACGTAGTGAACATGCTGGCGCTGGTTCTGCGGGGAGACAATACCACGACAGTAATTACACAGCCGTCAAAGCCGGACGATCTTCACAAACCACATCCGCAGACACAAAAACC
>JGI24702J35022_10000760_pt1 | contig 19953 bp, 13 predicted proteins | sample TergutTh196P4_FD_35022 | JGI IMG/M metagenome (IMG submission 35022)
TACAGCCGGCAAAATAGAGTACATCGGCTCGAATAGTTTCAGTAGATGGAAAATATTGGTACTGCGTGGATGAATAAAACGATTCGGAACGTCGTACATTTTGTTTCAGCCGGCACGAGTCGATCCCTACAGGACAGGCTTGCACACAGCGTCCGCACATGAGGCATTGCCGGGCAGCCTCGTCTATGTCGCCCTTTTTCTGCCGGAGTTGGCGCATGAAATATACCGTTGTTTTGCGGTCAAGCCTTGCTGCCGACGACATCTGACAGGCGTCGATACAGATACCGCAACGCGAACACGAGTACAACTCGGTATTGCCATATCCCGTATAGTTCTTCCTGCTTTTTATGCCCGCATTACGCAGCACGATGAGCAATACTTCGGCGGGTATGTGCATGTAGCGCGATACCGGCAACGCAAAGAAAAACACGCCAAGCGAAATAGAATATGCCCACCACATGGGACGAATCAGCGTTTCGTTACTCACGAACGATTCGAAGACCAACCCAAACCCGCGTGTCAGGAAACTTCCGCCACCGATACCCGACGTGAAACTTTCGGCTAAAAGACGCAACGGGAAAATTGCCCAGAGACTGTACATGGCAATACGGTCGCCTATCTTCAATTTGGTTGTGCGGCGCATACCCATCAAATGAGAATTGATACGCTTGTATAACGCCAACCCTATGCCTGTCAACACCATCAAAAGAGAGGCATCCATAAGGAAAAAGAACAGCGAGCCACCAAGCGTAGATTCGGTTACCATCATAAAATAACGGAAAAATATCGGAAAATAAGGCAACGTAACCCGTTCGGGACAGTATAACCGTACTTCGATGTGTCCCAGCACAATCAGCAGAAACCACCCGAAAGCAATGCTCATGTGCATATAACCCAGCATACGGTTGCGTTTGAATATCTTGCGATGGAGCAGGCATTCCATGAATATTTCCTTGATGGAAATAAATATTTTCCGACTGAAAATGCTTTTGCCCAATTTTTTGCGGTCTTCATAAGGCAATTCCCTGATGGTGTTGATGACGCCGGCAACAAGATATATGCAGATGAAGACAAAACCGATCATGAACGGCAGTACAAAAGGATCGTATATAAAACGTTCGCGCATTTTTTGATTTCTAATTTCTAATTTCTGATTCCAATAGAATTATTGAATATTTGAATATTTGTGTAAAGCAAGAACAATATTGCGGGTATTGACGCCTCGTGGACATATCATCTGGCATTTACCGCAAAGCATACATTTTTCAATTTCGGTATACAGTTTGTCCGTTTGTCCGCGCACCACCATCAACTGCAACTGACGCAGATTGAGCGATGTAAACTGCCCTGCCGAACAGGTAGCCATACAGGTTCCGCATCCGATACAGGAAGCAAACGACGGTTCGTACCGCAACATTTGCGCGGTTATTTTCCTCGATGTCTTGTCAAGATCTATCTTGCTACTTTGATTGATGTTGTATCCGAAATCCATTTTTGATCATTTTGTTATTCTTCATTCTTCACTCTTCTTACATTTCTTATCTTTTCCATGATTTCTTCTCTCCAATTTTTCACTTCGCTACTGTTTCTTATGTATTCGTCAATCGTTATTGCAACTGCTCTTGCGTCGGCCAGGGTTTCGGGGATGGTTTTTGGCCCTGTACACGATCCTGCTACAAATACTCCTTTTTCGCGCGTGAGGTTTCCTTGCAGGTATTCATCAACAGGATTCAGGAAACCATCCTTCCCTGTAGCTATTTTTAACATGCCGGCTAATTTTTCCGTATCTTCGTCAGCTTCCATGCCGGTCATGAGCACTACCATATCTACAGAAATTTTCAACATTTTCCCCATGAGCGTATCTTCGGCTTTGATGGTAACACGTCCATCGAGGGTTTCGGCAGCTTCCGACAGACGCCCGCGAACAAAAATTACTCCATATTGGGTTTGCGCATCGAAATACATGGTTTCGAAATGCCGGTCGAACATCCGTAAATCCATGTAGAAACAATATACTTCCGTTTCAGGATACATTTGTTTGATCTCACATGCCTGTTTGACGGCTGTGGCACAACACACCTTGGAACAATGCCGGTTATTGACCTTTTCGTCGCGCGATCCCACGCAATGAATAAAAGCGATCCGCTGTGGACGTTCGCCCTTTCGGGTAACTACCGGTTTGCCCGATGCAAACATCCGTTCGAGATCACCTGAAGTGATAACATTGTCGTAGATACCATAACCATACTCTTCCTTGCGGTGGGCATCGAACAACTTAAAACCGATTGTAAGAAGTAGCGCCAAAACGGTAACACCCTGCCCATCTGAAAGCCATATTCTGAAGCGCTGTCCATCGCGATGGACAGCGACAACGGTAACATTGGCAATCAATTTGAGCGTTTTGCCATGCTCCATTACTTTTAGCATTTCGGCCGTCAGATTGGCGGCTTTTCGCTGGAAAGGAAATAGCCTGTCCCACTCGGCTACATGACCGCCAGCACGCTCATTCCTTTCGACAAGCAATACCTCGTAACCCATTTGTGCAAGCTGTGTTGCGGCTTCCATACCTGCAATTCCCGCGCCTATTACTGCAACATCGTACATCGTTATATATTGTTTAAATAGTATAATTGTGCATATAAATCGGGAACAAAAATACGAAATCTCATTTGTTATTCATGAAAAAAACTTACATTTGTATTTTACTATAATATGTCATTATAATCATAATATCATGATAAAGAAAAGTTTATTTTGTTTGTTTATTTTTGCAAGTCATTTATTTCTGTTTGCACAGAATAGTGAAAATGAGGAGTATGCCTTCACAGTAATAAAAGAAGTAAAAGCAACTCCAGTGAAAAACCAGGCACGTTCGAGCACCTGCTGGGCATATTCTACTTTGTCGTTTTTCGAAAGCGAGTTGTTGCGCAAGGGAAAACCCGAATACGACCTGTCAGAGATGTGGATCGTGCGTCATACCTATCCCGCCAAGTCCGAAAAATTCATGCGCCTGCACGGCAACCTCAATCTGGCAGCAGGAGGGTCGTTTGAAGATGTACTCTGGGTAATGCGCAACTACGGCATTGTTCCGCAGGAAGTGTATCAGGGACTAAATTACGGGGAGGACAAAAATGTACACGGCGAGTTGGACGCCGCTACCAGGGCATACGCCGACGCCATACTGAAAACGGCCGAGCGTTCAGGTTCCACAGGTCTTACTACCGGTTGGATGAATGGTTTTGAAGGCATCATGGACGCCTATCTTGGCAAGCGCCCCGAAAAGTTCAACTACAACGGCGGGGAATATACGCCGAAAAGTTTCATGCAGTCGTTGGATTTGAATATGGATGATTATGTATCCATTACTTCATATACGCATCAGCCTTTCTATAAATCATTTATTCTTGAGATACCTGACAACTGGATTTGGGGTTTGTCCTATAATATACCGATGAACGAGATGCTCGAAACAGTCAACAATGCACTCAACAACGGCTATTCAGTGGCTTGGGCTGCCGATGTGAGCGAGAAGGGATTTGCCTATCGCAAAGGATTGGCTGTAATACCGATAACGAACACCGCAGAGATGTCGGATTCTGACAGGGCACGCTGGATAGGACTTTCGGACAGGGAACGTGAAACGCAAATCATGAATTTGGAAAAAGTAGTTGCCGAGAAAACAATCACACAGGAAATGCGACAATTAACGTTCGACAATTTCCAAACGACCGACGACCACGGGATGCACATCACCGGCATTGCAAAAGACCAAAATGGCAATACGTTCTATAAGGTGAAAAATTCATGGGGAACTGAAGATAGCAAGTATGACGGGTATTTTTACGTTTCGGAAGCGTATTTTCTTTATAAGACTTTGAGTATCATGATTCATAAGAATGCTGTGCCAAAGAATATTGCAAGTAAATTGGGGCTTCAGTAATTTTTTTCCTCAAATACCTCCCCGTATACGATTCCTCATATCGTGCAATCGTTTCAGGCGTTCCACAGCAAACGATGTTTCCGCCGCCCTTACCTCCTTCGGGGCCGAGGTCAATCACCCAGTCGGCACATTTGATTATGTCGGGATTGTGTTCGATAACTAATATGCTGTGTCTGTTTTCGATGAGCATGTTGAATGCGTCCAACAGTTTGCGAATATCATGGAAATGTAGTCCGGTAGTGGGTTCATCGAAAATGAAAAGCGTGGGGTTAGCGCTGTTTTCTTTTGAAATGAATGACGCCAACTTGATGCGTTGACTTTCGCCGCCACTCAACGTACTCGACGACTGCCCCAGTTTGACATAACCCAGACCTACGTCCGACAAAGGTTTCAGTTTTTCTACAATTTTTTTTTCGAGTGTTCCTCTTTCATTTTGCCCAAAAAATTCGATTGCCTCGTCCACCGTTAGTTCCAGCACATCGTAAATATTTTTTTCGCGGCAGGTTACTTCCAGCACGTCTTCTTTGAATTTCTTACCCTTACATGCTTCGCAAACCAACTTTACGTCGGCCATAAACTGCATCTCTACAATGATTTCGCCTTCGCCTTGGCATTCTTCACAGCGTCCGCCTTCAATGTTGAATGAGAAATGTCCCGGTTTCAAATTATTATGCCTTGACATGGGTTGTTCTGAAAAGAGTTTGCGTATTTCGTCGTAGGCTTTGCTGTAGGTGACGGGGTTCGATCGGGTTGAACGCCCGATGGGGTTCTGGTCAACAAATTCTACGGCTTTGAGTTTGAATAGGTCGCCCGTTAGCTTGTCAAATGAGCCTGCCCGTTCGCCGCTCACACCATTCAATTCCCGTTCGAGCCTCGAAAAAAGAATGTCGTGAACAAGCGTAGATTTGCCCGAACCGCTCACGCCGGTTACCACGCAAAGTACATTCAGAGGAAAACGGACGGTGATATTTTTCAGGTTGTTGGCACGTGCGTTCGAAATTTCGATATAATTGTTCCATTTTCGCCGTTGCGTGGGAACGACAATTTGTTCGCGCCCTGTGAGATAATCGGCGGTAAGGCTGTTTGAGGATGCAATGATTCCAGGATGCAATGATTCCAGGATGCTATTTTTTGAATTTTTGAATCTTATCAGGTCGTCGCAAGTACCTTCAAACATGACCTCCCCGCCTAAACGTCCGGCAAGTGGCCCAATGTCAATAATCCGGTCGGAGGCGCGCATCACCTCTTCATCATGTTCCACTACTAACACTGTGTTGCCCAATGCCTGAAGTTTTTTCAGTACGCCAATCAGTTGCGCCGTATCGCGAGGATGTAGCCCGATACTTGGTTCATCCAAAATATACAGCGATCCCACTAAACTGCTGCCCAGTGATGTAGCCAGATTGATACGCTGTGCTTCGCCGCCGCTCAAGGTAGACGATAACCGGTTGAGTGTAAGATAACTCAAGCCTACCTGCGTGAGATATTCAAGTCGATTGATGATTTCCGTAAGGATACGTTGCGCTACCTGTTGCCGGTATTCGTTGAGCGTTAATGACTTGAACCAGTCGCTCAACTCGTTGATGGGCAGAAGTACCAATTCGTTTACCGTCTTGCCGTTGACTTTAACGTAAGTCGATTCTTTGCGCAGACGGCCGCCTTTACACTCAGGGCAGGCGGTTTTCCCGCTGTAGCGTGCTGTCATCACACGGTATTGAATCTTGTATTTGTTATTATCCAAAAACTTGAAAAACCCGTCAATTCCGCTCCAACCGGGTACTCCGTGCCAAAGTATATCCAATTGTTTTTCGTTCAGTTCGCTGTATGGCTTATGGACAGGAAAGTCTATTGCGATAGCCCTGTATATTAATTCGTTTTTCCATTCGCTCATGGTTTCCCCCTTCCAGCAAGCCACCGCATCCTGATATATGGACAGGCTTTTGTCGGGAACTACCAAATCCTCATCAATACCGATTATCTTTCCGTAACCTTCGCAACGGGTGCATGCACCATACGGACTGTTGAAGCTGAACATGTGTTCATTAGGCTCGTCAAACAGGATGCCGTCACGCTCAAAACGATTGGAAAACTCTTTTGTTTCCGGTTTTTCGCCCGTCGTGCGAAGGAAACAACACCCGTTGCCTTCGTTGAACGCAGTTTGTACCGAATCGGCAAAACGCGCTGCCGAATCTTCGTCATGTGCCACACGAATGCGGTCTACTACAAGATTTAACTCATCGACGGATTTGAGTTTTCCCGGAGCGTCTTCCAACCGGCAGATTTCTCCATTGATTTCCACCCGACTGTAACCTTGTGAAATTAATGTTTCGCGACAGATGGCAAAATTTTCTTTCTGGGTATTACCAAGTGGCAACATCAACAATGCGCCGGTGTCATCCGGCAACGAAAGGATGTAATTAACCACGTCGGTCACCGTATCCTTTTTCACCACTTCGCCCGATACAGGTGAATAAGTAACGCCGATGCGTGCGAACAGCAATTTGATGTAATCGTATATCTCGGTAGAAGTACCCACCGTAGAACGCGGATTACGGGTATTCACTTTCTGCTCGATGGCAATGGCAGGCGGTATGCCGTGGATGAAGTCCACTTCCGGCTTGTGGATACGTCCCAGAAACTGTCGTGCGTACGACGAAAGGCTTTCCACATACCGGCGCTGCCCTTCGGCATAGATGGTATCGTAAGCTAACGACGACTTGCCTGAACCGCTCAACCCCGTAATGACCACAAACTGATTGCGGGGAATGGTGACGTTAATATTTTTCAGGTTGTTGACCCGAGCCCCTTTGATGACAATGGAATTGTTCAATTTTTGAATGATTTTTGATTTTGAACGCGGATGACGCGGATGAGACGGATTGACGCGGATTTTCTTACTGTCTTACATGTCTTACAGTCTGTTGATCGCCTCCACCGGATGCTGATTCGCTGCACGCCAACTTTGCAACGACACGGAAACCACCGACACGAACAAAACAACAAATCCCGCCAGGGCAAATATCCACCAGTCGAGCGACGTCCGGTAGGCGAACCGCTCCAACCATCGGTGCATGACGTAATACGCTACAGGAACGGCAATCACAAACGCCAGCGCAATATACCGGACAAAATCCATGTTGAGCATCCGGATGATGTCGCCGACACTTGCGCCGTGTACTTTCCGTATGCCGATTTCTTTCGTTCGCCGCCGGATGATGAACGCCATGAAAATAATCAATCCCAAATCGGCAACGGCAAAACACAGCAGCGAAAAGATGTACACCAACCGTTGAGCGTTCATCTCGTTGCGGTACATCCGTCCGAACACATCGTTCATAAAAACGTAATCAGCCGGATAATCGGAGTTAACCTCGTTCCAAACGTTTTCAAAGACAGCGCGGGCTTGCAAGAAACGGTCGGGAGCAAGTCGTACCATAATGCACGCCGACGAAAACATACGGCGTTGCATTGTCAGTAAAGGGATGGTTTCCTCGTACAGTCCGGTATAATTGAAATCGTCCGTTACGCCCACAATCATGCCTCTGCGGAAATAGTCGAGCGTTCCGTGCTCAATCCGCAGCATTTCGCCTACCGCTTCTTCCGGAGTATTGAATCCGAGTACCTTTAAAGCCTTCCGGTTAATAACATACTCTTCAACATGTTCCGAATATTTTTCGTGATTAAGACGGTCGGACATCATGGTTGCTTCGGTTTGGTAATCATACTTTTGTGGAGAAAATCCCTGTCCTGCAATTGTCCGAATGTGAAAGAACGGTAGAAAATCCTCCTCTGCAACCAAGATAGGCAACCATTGCCAATCCATATCGTCTTCTTTTCTTACCCGGGTACCATCACGTATGGCATCGCCGGGCAATTGAAACGACGCTGTTACGGCTTCTATTTCTGTATGTTTCAACAATTCCGTTTTCAGCAACTCATATTTTTCCTTTACTTGTTCGGGTTGTTCATTCATGACAAGAATATTTCGTTCGTTTCCGCCCACTTGCGTATCTTTCACCAAATTCATCTGTTTGTTGATGCCAAAGGCAAGAATCACCACGATCATCACCACGGCATATTGCGTCGTCAGCATCCATCTGACATTTGAATAGGAAAACCGGATAGGTTTCAAATCGATGTTGGTGTTGAGAAACAATGTGGAAGAAATATCTTTCAGCGCCGGCAACAACGATACGGCAACGACCGACAGCAAAAACAGCAGACACAGCGCAAATGAGAATTGAGAATTGAAAATTGAGAATTGAAAATTCGTTATGATGCAAAAAGTCGCCAATATTCCCATTATTATTGAAAAAATCCCCAAAAGCAAAGCCGTAAGCGCTTCATCTTTGAACACTTCGGACGACGACGCCCCGCATATACGCACTATTTGATAATAACGCCGATTGTGGGAAAAAATCAGACTTGCATTCAACCACAAATTGAACAGCACAACAGTCAGCAAAAGCACGTTGGCGCCGACAATCAGATAAATGTATTGAATGTTTCCATTGACGCTCATTTCGCGGAGGTTATGGCTGTGAAGATGAATATCGGTCAGCGGCATCAACAGGGCACGGGTTTTCGAGGGTTGGTACAATTCTTTTTCTCCAATGACTTGGGTTATTTTTCGCGCCAAAACGTTGATATCCGTTGGTTTCTTCAGTAACAGATACGTATACATAAACCCTTCCATGTCGTCGGGAAGATGCAAAAATATATCGGTGTGGAAATGCGAAGTTTCGGGAATGTCCTTGAATATTCCCGAAATGAAAACATTAGTTTCTTCGATTTGTCGCCCGCCAATTGAAATTCCTGACATTTGGATTTCGCCAAAATCTAATTTGCCGAACAGTTGCCGCGCAAAACTTTCGCTCACTATCGCCTGACCTTTTTGTTGCAGCGCTTCGTCTTTGTCGCCATATAACAGCGGGAGGTCGAATACTTGCAAAAAATCACGATTCACCTGGTAAAAATCATTGACTACATGATGGTTTCCCTGATAAGTCAGTACAGCGGTATAGATGTTACGCATCTTTACCGTCCGGTCTATTTCGGGTATTTGTTGTAATACGGCATCGAGGGCATTTCCGTAAATGCGCCCGTCAACAGGTTTATCGTCAAACTGCAATGTCATGCGTACCATGCGGTCGGCATTGGCGTAATGTCGGTCGTAACTCAATTCCCGTTTGATGTAGCCCACCGAAAGCAGCAAACAGGCAAACATGATGGATAACCCCACGAGGTTCACTACTCGCAGAGAGAGATGTTTTCGGAAAAGTCTGACAATTTTCATACCATATATATTTATGAATTTTGACTAATTGATTAACTGAACAACTATACCTGAAACATCAAAATAACGAAATCGTTAACGCTTCCGACAAATCCCTGCAAACCCAATCGGCTTGACTCAATTGTTCGGCGTTGAAATTTGTGGTTAATGCCAAACAATACATTCCTGCGTCTTTGGCTGCCAGAACTCCATTGATGGCGTCTTCAACAACTAAACAGTGTTCTGGTTCAATCCCTGTTTTTTTTGCAGCCGTGAGGAAAATTTCAGGCGATGGCTTTTTATGTACTACTTCTAACCCGTTAACCGTAGCATCGAATGTTTCGGCGGGCAGTCCGATTTCGCGCAGGTTTATTTCCATTTTCACAAAATCGGCGCTGGTAGCAACAGCCGTTTTAATGCCCTTTTCACGACATTTGTCGATAAATTCTCGCACTCCGGGAAGCGAGTGCAACCGCCCACGCACAATTTCACCGTAGATGGTGTATGCACGGAATTTTGCAACGTCAATGTCCAACTCAAGACCGTATTTTTCAGCTACTCCTCCCAAATAACGGTTTTCGCCCGCACCCACAAAAGGTAGGAAATCATCAGGCTGTACCGTAACACCCAACTCTTCGAACATTTGAATCGCCGCAAGGCACATCTGACGCTCGGAATCTACCAGCACGCCATCCATATCGAAAAGAACCGCCTGAATCATAAATGTTTGAAATGGCAGACAGCCATGTAAATATTCTCGGCGTCTTTGTGGAACCGGTCATAACTTCTTTCGTCCTGCACCCACAAAACGATAAAGACACAGGTAGCCAAACTCATAGCCAATCCGACAACATTAATGACCGAATATACGCCGCTACGCCATAAATTTCGGATGGTTAATTTTATATTTCTAAACATAATATTCGGTTGTAAATCACAATCTAAAGTTTTCCATCACAGGTTTTCCGTCGAGCATTCGCACGATGCGTTGTGCAAATCCGGCGTCGTGTTCGCTGTGGGTAACCATTACGATGGTGGTTCCGGCCCTGTTCAGTTCGGTGAGCATGTCCATTACTTCCCTTCCGTTGCGGCTATCCAGGTTACCGGTAGGTTCGTCGGCAAGGATCAGCTTGGGCGTGTTCACCACCGCACGCGCCACAGCTACGCGCTGTTGCTGCCCTCCGGAGAGCTGCGAAGGAAAATGATTGCGGCGATGCATCATCTCTACTCTGTTCAATGCCGCTTCTGCAATTTCCTTCCGTTCTGCTGTCTTTACATTGTTGTACACTAAGGGCAGTTCCACGTTTTCGAACACGCTCAGTTCGTCTATCAGGTTGAAACTCTGAAATACGAAACCAATGTTCCGTTTGCGCAGGTCGCTGCACTGGGTTTCGCTGAAACCTGCCACTTCTATGCCGTTGAACAGGAAACTGCCTCCATCAGGCTTGTCCAACATGCCGAGTATATTCAGCAACGTTGATTTGCCACAGCCCGAAGGCCCCATAACGGCTACAAATTCATGCTCCTCAATTTCGAGCGACATTTTGTTCAATGCTACCGTTTCTACTTCTTCGGTACGGTAAATCTTCTCAAGATCAACAATTTTAATCATTTCTTTTTGGTTAATTGGGTTATTTAAAGATTTTGGATTCAAAAATACAAAGATATAAATCTTATATAGATTTTGTGGGATCATGAAATCAATTTTTTTGTAACTTTGCATCGTGAAACCGGTAAATGTGAAAAAAATATGGAAGTAAAAATAGCCAATCCGATATACGACACAGTGTTCAAGTACATGATGGAAGACAATGCTGTGGCAAAATTGTTGATTTCTTCTATCATAGGCGAAAAAGTGATTCGTTTGGAACCCAAACCCCAGGAACATACTTCAGAAAAGGAAAAGGACAAACAGGAATTTCCGTCGTTAACAGTTTATCGTCTTGATTTTTCGGCAAAAATCAAAACTCCCGGTGGTCAGAAAGTAGTAATTATCGAAATGCAAAAAGCGGGTTTACCCACCGATATTATGCGCTTTCGCCGTTATCTGGGTGAACAGTATACAAGTCCATACAACTGTATTACCACTAATGAAGGGCCGGAAGCCATACAAATATATAGTCTCTATTTTTTGGGAAAAGATTTGGGAATCTGCGACACACCTGTATTGAGCGTTTTGCCTGAAATAAAAGATGTTGCTACTGACAAAATCGTAAAAACGAAGAATATATTTATTGACTCATTGAATCACAAATGTTGGATTGTACAGATAAACTGTCTGAAAAAACGCCGACGTACCGAATTGGAACAACTTTTGAGCGTTTTCGACCAAAGCAATCGTACTTCCAATCATCACATCCTGAATGTTCGCGAAGAGGATTTTCCTGAAAAATTCCGACCGATTATTCGTCGGCTGAAAATGGCTGCAAGCAATTCTGCCGTGAAACAACAAATGAAGGAAGAAGATGAAATTGTGAGGTATCTTCGCGACTTTGCCCGTATTGAAATCACTAAAGCATTGAAAGAAAAAGCAAAAGAGTTTGAAGAAAAAGACAAGGCAATTGAAGAGAAAGACAAAACAATTGAAGAGAAAGACAAAACAATTGAAGAGAAAGACAAAACAATTGAAGAGAAAGACAAAACAATTGAAGAGAAAGACAAAACAATTGAAAAAAAAGACAAAGCAATTGAAAAAATGTCTGAAGAACTTGATGTTCTGTATCAGGAAATAGAAATACTACGAAAGTCGAAAAAATGAATGAAATGAGCGTGTTTTTTACTTTTGTCAATAAAAAATCTAAAATCTAAAATGACCCATCTTCGCCAAGCTGAGATACTTGTAATCGACGACGACAAAGACATCCTGACGGCAGCACGGCTGCTGCTGAAACCCGAAGTAAAAAGTGTAGTTACCGATTCCAATCCGGAAAACCTTCGCCGGTTGCTTACGGGCAATTCGTTTGATGTACTTCTGTTGGACATGAACTTCAACAGTGCGCTGAACACCGGTAACGAAGGTCTGTACTGGTTGCAGCAGATCAAAAAGTGGTCGCCTTCAACGGCAGTAATCATGATTACCGCTTATGGTCACATCGACCTTGCTGTGCGGGCTTTGAAGGAAGGTGCAACTGATTTTATCGTCAAGCCCTGGCACAACGACCGGCTTCTTGAAACCATTACCGAAGCACTGCCCCGTAAAGGCGGCAAAAAACAACCGGCTACCACAGAAAAGAGTAAAATTACTACCCCCGGAATCATTGGTGAATCGTCTGTGATACAGGATATTTTCCACAAAGTCAAAAAAATTGCGCCTACTGATGCGAATGTGTTGATATTGGGTGAAAACGGCACAGGAAAGGATTTGATTGCCAAAGCCATACACGAACAGTCACTGCGTGCCAGCCAGCCGTTTGTGAAGGTTGACGTAGGCGCACTTACCGACAGTCTGTTTGAAAGCGAACTGTTTGGCCATACAAAAGGCGCCTTTACGGATGCGCGCAAAGGCCGTATGGGACGTTTCGAGGCGGCGCATGGCGGCACACTGTTCCTCGACGAAATCGGAAATATATCGTTAGTGCAGCAGGCCAAACTGTTGACAGCTTTGCAAAACAGGGTTGTTAGCCGCGTGGGTTCCAACGAGGCTATCCCCATCGATATACGGCTCATTTGCGCGACAAACGTTCCGCTCAACGAATTAGCCGATGAGCAGCGTTTCCGTAAAGATTTGATATATCGCATCAATACAGTGGAGATACTGATGCCATCGTTGAGTCAGCGGGAAGGAGACATTGCACTGTTGGCCAACCATTTTACACGTATCTATGCCGACAAGTACCTTAAAAAAGGTATTGTCCTGTCGCAATCAGCGATTGATAAATTACAAATACACAGTTTTCCCGGCAATGTGCGCGAATTGCAGTACATCATCGAGCGGGGGGTCATCATGGCCGATTCCGGAGAATTACAGGCTGATGACCTTGTTTTTTCGCCCATAGAATTATCGACTGCCGAAGTGCAGCAAAACCGGAGAGACTCCAATCTGGGTGAAATGGAAAAAAATGCCATTCTTCGCGTGATCGACAAACATAGCGGCAATATCAGCAAAGCCGCTAAAGAACTCGGATTGACGCGTACCGCTCTTTACCGACGCCTGGAAAAATACAATATATGATAATCATATGTACAGATTAATCATACAGGTAGTTTTACTGATAGTTAGTATCAGCGCACTGGCTTGGTGTATCAGCCTCGGTCAGTGGTACGGTCTGCTACTGTTTTTTGTAATCATATTTCAATGCCGCCAAATCATCGTCATCAATATGAGATGTATGCAGGAATTTCGGGATTTGGTGGAAACGGTACGTTACCGCGATTTTTCAAGACGGTTCTACACCCTGAAAGGATCGGCAGATGTTCGATTCATGCACCAGGGTTTCAATGAGATATGCGACGTTATTACCACCATCAATCGCGAAAAGGAAATGCAGCATCAGTATCTGCAAAAAATCATTGAAATGGTAGATACCGGCATTCTGTCGTACCGGATCGATACAGGCGAAGTGCTTTGGATGAACCATTCGATCAAAAACCTGTTAAACATTCCAACCTTGAAAAACTTCAGCGCTTTGCAGCGACGAAACGAACCTTTATTCAATAGTCTGCAATCTCTTGGCAACGAACACAACACTGTGATTCCGGTAATACGGGACAACATCCAGAGTAAAGTGTTAGTGGCCTCGGGAACGTTTACCATGCAGGAAGTGGAATACCGGCTGCTGGCTTTTCAAAATGTGAACGAGGCGTTAGACGAAGCCGAATCGCAAGCCTGGCAACGATTACTGAACGTGATGACCCACGAACTCATGAATTCTGTGGCGCCTGTTGCCTCGTTGGCAGGAACGCTCAAAAACCTGCTGAACAGGATAAAAGACAAAACCGTTGACCCCGAAAGTTTTGTTGAGGATATAGAATTGGGTATCGACACTATCATGCGTAGAAGTGAGGGTTTGCTCAGTTTTGCCGAAACATACCGCAATCTGAGCAAGATAACCGAACTCAATATATCCAGAGTACAGGTCAGCAGCCTGTTTGAGCACATATCTCAACTAATGTTGCCGTCACTTGCGCAAAAGAACATCGAACTCGAAATGATCCTGAAAGACCCGCTGATGGACATCAATGCCGACGCATCGCTGGTAGAACAGGTGATGATCAATCTAATACTGAACGCTGTAGAAGCAGTAAAAGGGAAACCGGAGCCGCACATCATCCTGTCGGCTGCACTGAATGCCGGAAAACGACCGATCATCAAGGTATCTGACAACGGCGTCGGCATCCCTGTTGAGATGATGGACAAAATTTTCATCCCTTTTTTCAGCACGCGCAAAAACGGTAACGGTATCGGGCTGAGTCTGTGCAAGCAAATCATGATGCTGCACCATGGAAATATTCATGTGCAGTCGGTACCCGGAGAAGGAACTTGTTTCAGTTTGTTGTTTTAAAAAAGTAAAATATGATCAATAAAACTTCGCCAATTCTTCTAATGCGATCTTCCCCTCGTATATGGCTTTCCCTGTAATTACTGCCGGAATGCCGGCTTTCTGTAATGCTGCAATATCATCCATACAACCCACGCCACCGCTGGCAACTAAGTATAATCCGGGAAACAGTTTCAATAAATTTTGATAGAGTGCTACAGCCGGCCCCTGCATCATTCCGTCGCGCCCAATATCGGTACAAATTACCTGAGTGATCCCTTTTGCGCAATAACCGGCAATAAATGATGTTAATTCAATTGATGACGTTTCAGTCCATCCGCTCACGGCAATTTTTCCATTTTTTGCGTCAGCTCCGAGAATGATTTTGTCGGCTCCATGTTCGATTATCCATCTGTTGAACGTTTTGGGATTTTTCACGGCAATGCTTCCTCCGGTAATCATGGAAGCACCATTGTCGAAGGCAATACGCAGGTCGGCGTCGGTTTTGAGGCCGCCACCAAAATCAACTACTAACGACGTTTGCGTAGCAATACTGTGCAATATACGGTAATTGACAATATGTTGCGCCTTAACGCCATCAAGATCTACTAAATGTAAACGGCGAATACCTGCCGCCTCGAAGCCTTTGGCCACTTCAAGCGGATTTTCGTTGTAGACTTTTTTTTGGGCATAGTCGCCTTGTGTCAGGCGAACGCATTTGCCGTCAATCAAATCAATAGCGGGGATAATATCCATTTTAATTATGAATTACGAATTAATGCAAAAATTTCGTTTCGGTTCCAATGGCAACAAATTTGACGGATGTTATTGAATTGGATTCTTTGTAAAGACTGCCACGGAGCATGCCTGTACTGTTGAAGGGCATAGCAATCCGACCGTTATTATCGACAGCTATCAAGCCACCATTTCCTGCATTGGCGTTGAGTTCGTGATGAATGATGTATTCGGCGGCTTGCGAAACGGTTTCGCCCAGGTACCTGTAGCGGGCGCAGAGGTTGAAAGCAACTGCATGACGAATGAAATACTCCCCGTGCCCGGTGCAGGAAACAGCACAACTGTTGTTGTCGGCATAGGTTCCGGCGCCAACAACGGGTGAATCGCCGATACGTCCCCAGCGTTTCTTTAACATGCCCCCGGTACTTGTTCCGGCAGCTAAATCACCGTGTTTGTCAAGCACCACGCAACCTACAGTCCCATTCTTTTCGTTTTCTTCCTTGAACTGCTCTATCAACTGAAGTGTACGCGGAGTTGCGAAATATGAGTTTTCCACTGTTTCCAAGCCTTTTTCGGCGGCAAATTTGTCGGCTCCCTCTCCGCTCAGCATAACATGAGGCGATTGAGTCATTACAGCGTATGCCGCCTCAATGGGATTCCGCACATTCTTTGCTCCGGCCACTGCTCCGGCACTCAGGTCTTTTCCCAACATGATACAGGCATCCAGTTCAAACGCGCCTTCGTAAGTAACAGTCGCACCTTTGCCTGCATTGAAAAGAGGATTGTCTTCCAAATAACGGATAACAGCGATAATCACCACTTCTGCCTGTGCTCCTTCGATAAGCAATTTTTCGCCAATGCAGAGCGCCGAATCGAGAGCAGCATAATATGGAGCAGCTTTAGCCGAGTCTTTCACCACGGCCTCCAAGTTGCCAGCCCCTCCGTGTATTGCCAGAGCATATTCGCGCTTTTGAGAAAAAAGCGGCTGTAAGGAGCAAAGCACCCAAGCAATAACAAGAAATAACGTTTTCATAATGAGATATAATAATTTACACTGTTTATATCACGGCTATTCCATACGCTCAATTTGACATAATCCGCACGGAACAAGCGTACAACCATAGAGACTTGTGACCAAAAGTATTACCGCCAAAGCTCCAAAAGACAGTGCAAGAAATAAAGAATAAATCAACGTAATGTACATAATGGAAATCACCAAAATCGCAAACACATATAAAATATGTTTCCACCAACCATTATCGAAGTGGCAAAACAGGTTTAGGAAAATAATCCCCAACATAAAAATCGCCGGCCATACAAACAGGTAAGTTCCTCCATGCAGGAAAAAAGCAAACACGGAATTAAAAAGTAAAATCAACAAAATCGAGCCGCTCATTGTTTCATTAAGTCCGCACTTTAGCTTCCTGCAAAGTTTCGCAGAAAATATCCCCGCCGTCAAAACAAGCATAGCAAAAATAACCACAAATCCAAGGTCAAATGGAACATAAGGCATAAACATCAAGTCAAACTTGTTGCCGGTAACAAGGCCAATGAATTTTGCCAGAAGTAAACCGGAGATCGTTGAGCCGAGTATAAAGCCCATCCAAATTCCAAATGCAACAAGTGACTTTTTCCATGAAATTGCTTTTTTTCTGATTGCAAAAAAAGCAATGGCAACCGCGCATAAAGCAGCGATAACTGTCAACGCCCAAGACGCTGTTTGTGAGTAAAATACCAAAAATCCGGGAAATAACGTAAAGAACACCGCGTTGTTATTTGAAACAAAAAAGTCAAGTCCGCAGTATCGTTCGCTGTCGATGTACTGCTTAACCAACGGATAAATCTGTTCGCCGTAAAATTGCAGCGTCGCTTTATCGGCATTATCAAGGTTATCGTCCGGCGTGTGGTAGTATTTAAGACTGTTCAGTATTGAGAAGTTCAGACCAACATATCCTTCGTTCAAAAACGGCGTAAAGTCGGTGTCGTTGGGAAGATGTTTATAGACATCGGCGGCTACGGAGAAAGAAAACGGCAAACGTGAACGGCTATAAAAATCTATAAGTTTGTAGTTGTTATCGCTTGTTTGGAACATGTAAAGCGGGCCTTTGTTTCCCCTCGCCTCAAGATTGATTACAATGTTAACATCATCAAGCCAATACGCATACTCGTTCACCAACGCCTTTGCGCCTCCCAAAGCAACCTCCTCGGCGTCGGTAAACACAAACTTTATTCCATTAACTAATGTGTTTACAGCGGTATAATCACTCAAAAGCCTCATAATCTCCAACATGGCAGCCACTCCGTAACCGTCGTCCGCCGCGCCGTATGCACCTTCGGTAGCCACGCCGTACTTCTCTTTGTAGGGACAGGAATCGTAGTGTGCCATCAGTAGCATATACGTCCCGCTTGTACCCGGTATTTCGGCGTGAATGTTATACACGTCTATCCATTCTCTTGCGCCTGCTTTCTGATTATTCACTTCTATTTGACTGTATTTTACCCTTTCCCATGTCACATTCCCGAAAGCGTCAATCGTTTTTTCCAAATAGTTCCGTACCTCCTCAATCTCATTCAAATCGAACACCGAATGCTGCTTTTGGGCAATTACCTGCAAATGATTGTATGCGTATTCCGCTGAAAACCAATTGTTTAAATTTTTAGGCGCAGGCGACCTCAAGATACTAATACTCAACAGTAGCGCAACGATAAGTGTACAGCACAATATCACTGCACCCATTTTCTTTGTAAAATTTTTCATTGTCTTCATTATTATACGATTATTCTTTAACTGTTCCTTACTGACCGCCGACTCCACCCGTAACTGCACCACCGGCGCTACCGCCATCTCCGCCGGCTTTCACGTCGTCGTTGTTAATACCGCGCTGTACCTTCTTGATAGCTTCCTTCATGGTGCCGAAACGGTAGGAAACGCTGATGCGTCCTTCGCGCCAAGGATTGGTATAGGTGCTGTTGGTCACAAAATAATCAGTGGACGTAGACATTTTCATTTTCAGCGACTTGCTGACGGGGTTGAAGCATGACAACGATACGGTCAATTTCTTTTTCAGGAAGTCCTTGTTTGCCGTTATGCTGGTGAAGCAGTAATCCGATTGTTTTCCTTGCAGCATGATCCATCCTGACATATAATAACCATTGACACTGATACGAAAATCCTTCGGTAGGGTAACCTGTGCCATGAGATTACAGTTGCCCGTCAGTCCGCTGTTGGAAACATCCAATTCAGGGCTTTTCAAGTCGACATAGTTCAAACCCCCGTTCAAATTAAACCGGAGCGTTCGGTTGGGCGTCCAGCCTGCGCTTACATACATGCTGGCACGATGGTTGCGGCCAATGTTTTTATAAGTCCGCTGTTTCACATCCGGTTTTGTTTGTTCAATGAATTGATAACTCTCAATCCCATTGTTGACATACAAATAACTGGCGCTTGCATTCAATGTAATTTTTGGCGAAAAATAACTGTAATTGAAGTTAAAATTGTGGCTTTTTTCGGGATCAAGTTCCGGATTGCCATACGAAATATTTTTTGGATCGGTATCGTTCACATAAGGGTTGAGATACCAGATGCCCGGACGTGAAATGCGCAGGTTGTAGCCTACACGCATCTGCTGGGTCGGTTTGAGTTGATAGGAAACCGTCACATTGGGTACTAAATTAAAATAATCGACGCCAAAATTTTTGCTTTCATCCAACCTGTATTTCACATTCTGATCTGTTCCTTCAGCACGAAGACCGGTACGGAAACCGATTTTTTCCCCTTTAAAGGCATAACCTGCATAGGCGGCATAGATATTACTGATATGTTCGAAATCGGTTGAATAATCGTTACGCACCGAACTCCAATCCCCGTTGATATCCTTCTCGTAATGTCCTACTTTGCTGATGTTTTGTCTGAGAATGTATTTTATTCCGGTTTCTATACTGTGTGCTTTCGTGATGGGATTGGTGTAGTCGATCTGCCCGGTATGTTCCGTTGTACGTGCGTCATTATCGTACCACTGGTCGAGCCTGATCTCTGGAGGCAACACACCTGTTTCATTTTTTACGTACTGGTAGGTTTCATTAACGTTGGGCGAATTACTGAATCGGTAGGAAATCGTTATCAACTCATCTTTCTTACGGGTTGAACGCTGGTAATCGAGGTTGGCTCCGGTTGAACCAAAGTGGTATTTTCCGTCGCCATCCCTGTCGTAGCCATATTGAAAGACATCGACATTATTGAACATTTCTGTCATCGTTTCTGAAATGGACTTCTGTCTTCCATCCATAAGATTAACACCCAGGCTCAAAAGTCTAAGCGTATCAAATTCATAACTTGCCTCTAAACGTCCAAAATTAAAAGCTCCGCTATATTTATTATTTGCATTATTTTTTTCCATATAGTACAAGTCGTACATTAAATTTTCGCTAACAGATTCATTTTCGCTCCACGGACGTCGCATATTGCTATGGCTGAAGTTGCCGGTCAAGCCGAATTTCCCGATTTTGGCAGTGAGATAAGCGCTCCC
>JGI24702J35022_10000762_pt1 | contig 19939 bp, 14 predicted proteins | sample TergutTh196P4_FD_35022 | JGI IMG/M metagenome (IMG submission 35022)
GTCCAAACGGNGGACACAGGCAAATACTTGCCGCTCGGATACAAATTCGACCGCGCCGACCCAGCCCCGATCCCGGCGACAATAGCCGACGGCGGCGTCATTAAAGTTTACTATGTGCCTGATTATACTTTAACAAACAAACTCAGCTACACGGTCGAATATTATAAGGACGATGTTAACATTGCGACGGATCCTTTCACTCAAAACGTCTGGGTCGCGGCGCCGCAGGTTCTGACGGTCCAAACGGTGGACACGGGCAAATACTTGCCGCTCGGATACAAATTCGACCGCGCTGATCCAGCCCCGATCCCGGCGACAATAGCCGACGGCGGCGTCATCAAAGTTTACTATGTGCCCGATTACAATGATACAAACGAGCTCAGCTACACGGTCGAATACTACAAGGACGATATAGTTTTAGTAGGTGCTGAAACAATCAAAAGAGAAGTATGGGTAGGAGACCCGCAAGTAATCGTGGTCGAAGATGTGGACATAACTTTATATAAACCAGACGGTTATGAATTTGACTACACCGTACCGGGAATAGACACATTCCCGGTTACATTGAACGACGGCGGCGTCATTAAAGTATACTATGTCAAAGTAATATTCACGGTGACATACTCCGACGGCGGTGTAGGCGTATTTGCGGATGAAATCTTCTATGATTTATCTTACGGCGACGATACGCCCGCGTACACGGTAGATGTCGAAAGGCAGGGCTTCGATTTCATCGGCTGGGAACCGGCAGTAGCCGCCACTGTCACCGAAGATGTGGTGTATGTGGCGCAGTGGGAACAAATAAAGTACAAGGTGGAGTTCCTGCTCGGCGATCCGAACATGGGCGATGAACTGGATGGCCAAAAAGTGTACTTCCCCGTCTACTACGGCGATGAAATGCCCGAGCCGCCGCACCCCTACGCCAAGTTCAGCTATAAGTTCCTCGGCTGGAAAGGCGACGACGGCAGCTTCGTAGCCGCGCCCGACTACCGCGCTCCAACTACTCTCGAGGGCTATCCGGAAACCGTGACCGGCAGCGTCACATACACGGCGCAATGGGCGCAGATCAACCCGGATATAGTATTCCCAGACAAGATCCCGTCTGTCGCGCACTTTGACAGGTGGTGGGGCGACTACGGCATAATCTGCTTCGCGGCAAGTACGACTAAATCGGATGAGTATTCCATGATGTTCGCCGATTGGTTTTTCGATGTATTCAGGAGCTGCACAATCGGGTTCGGCTCCCCGGGCAAGATCCAATACGAAGTCCTCTTCGAAGAAGACGGGACGACCATGTGGCAGATCACCGGCAACAGCAAAAAGCAGATCACGAACAAGGGCGAAATAGGATACTTCTACGATATGACATGCGTAAACGACGGGATGTACTTCACGAAAGACAAAAACCACGATTATGGCCTCGATTATGGGATGAACGGCTACATGCAGGGCGTGTCCTTCATTAATCCATTTGGCTCAGGCTCCATGCAGGCATGGCTATATTGATTTTTCAGTCGTATCCGATTTAAGTAATAGCCAAGGATTTTAGCACACTCGGGAAAGGGAAGGCCAGACAATGGCCTCCCTTTTTTAGTGCGCCACGCACGGCGCGCACGGTCGAACACGCACATATGCATGCATACGCGCCTACACACATGACAGTTACATCTTCAATTCGTAATTTGTAATTGTCTCGCCACTATGATAGCTGTATATCTTCGACCCATGATGATTACACTTTAAATCACCGACATCACCGGACGGATATACTCGCCGTCCAGCCATCTACGTTTTCGATGTATTGCAAATCATCTTTAGTAACATTAACACTTGAAACCGTGATGTGTTCCGAAGATGAATCCGTTTTCAAGTCGAAATCATTTAAAGCAACAAACTCAACGCGGCAAACAGGAACCTCTCGTCCGCTATACCCCCTCACATCACCGGTCATTGTTGCTCCAACTAATAAGTACCATTCTTTATCAGTGGCAAATATGGTGATTATATCATCGATATCACTGAAAAGGCGTTTTTTGTACTCGAGGTAATCTCTGTCATAATTCATATCAAACTGATAACCATAAACGTCGTCCATTTCATCAGCAGCAACATTTACAACGACAATATCACCAGCTGAAATTTTTGTTGAAATATTACCCAATGGAAAATTCGATTCATCCAAATCAATAAGATCATCAGGATTAATTTCATCTTTAGCTGGATTGCTTTGATATCTAGCTGGATTGATTTCATCCTTAACGTGATTGTTTTCATCTTTGACGGGATTGCTTTTCCCATTGAAAAACCACATAGAAAACCCCAAGATAGAGACACAAAGTATACACAAAACAGCAATGTTCCTGTGTTTCTTATTTTTCATTATCATTTTTACTTTCCTTTTTATTGCCTGCATCATTATCATTCACCGCACAAAGATTATTTGAGTTAGCGGGGAAACCAACCGGGCGGCAAGTCCGCCCGGTTGGCGCGCTGATTTCGTTGGTTTCCTCATGCTTGGTTTATTTGATCATTTGCGCAACAGTCACGATATCGTGTATGTCGATTTCGCCATTTCCATTAAAGTCAAAGTGGCTGTTATTGTCCCAATCGGTATGATTAGAGGTCATTCCGAAAGCATCAATCAGGTTTGAAAGAACAACAATATCAACCACAAATCCTTCTGTACCGGCATTGTTGGTCTTCTGGACGTACGAGCCGTTTGCTTCTTTTATTATTTTATCGCTGCTTTCATCTCTTTCGACGAATGAGGCAAACGCCTTAATCTCCGAGGATGTCAATGCAACTCCGGAGTTTGCTTTAAGCATCAATTCACCCAGACTCTCCATCTCATAATCAGGAACCATAACCATAATACTTGTATAACCTGCGCCATATTCCCTTGTGAGCAGTGTTGCGCCATCGGCGGGGGTGTATGCGGCGAAATCAAACTTGTCGGATTCAAAGCTGAAGTCTAACTTTATGACGTTGGATTCCATCTTCTCCGGGAATGTAACCGACACGTTGAAGTATTCGTCCGGGCGGACAATGTTTTTGCTCGTTGACAGGATGATTTCCACAGGATCTTCGGGTTCAGGATCGCCGGCGCCGCTCGTCTTGACGATGGTATAGGCGTCGATTAAGGTAAGCGCATTGTTGGCTTCCACCTGATAGGTTGTGCATGTAAAGCTGTTGGCAGTCATGTCTACCACGCTGAAATGTGGGCGGTTAGCCTGCTGCATTACCGCTGTATAGGCCTGTTTGGCTATTAGCGAGTAGTATTTCTGGCCGCTTGCCGAGTTCAAAGAGAAGTAGACAACACCGGCTGGATCAATGGATTCTCCGTTAGGGCCGAAGGTTTCGGGTTGCATACCCTGGCTGTTTGAAGTGCTTGAACTGCCCGACCATATCATAGGATAGGAACGGCTGTAGGAATGGTCGTGCCCATTGAATACGACGTCTATATCAAATTCGTCGATCACAGGCACATAGGCGTCCCTGTAGCTCTTGCCATCCGAGAGGGCGTGCGAGTCACCCTGACCGTACACGTCGTAGTGGAAATTGAGGATTTTCCAAGTTGCATCAGGATTTGCGCTAATCGCATTGTTTAAGAAATTTCTCATTCCTGCAGCGTTTCCGGTAGTACAGTTCCAAACCATGAACAAAGCGTCGCCGTACCTGTACCAATAGTTTTGCGCGCCATCCGCGTTGGGTGGGTTATAGAAGGCGTGGGGCGCCGTACCAGAGCCTTCGTGGTTGCCCATGCAGGTGGCAAGAGGTAGGGTTGAAAAAATCGCTTGCGGGGTGAAGAAATAATTATATTGGGCTGTGGTATTGGAGTCGATGTTGTCGCCGGTGCTTGCCATGAAAGCTAAATCGGGACAAACCCCAAGCGCCAGTTCCAAAGTATTCTTCCACCCGTCGCCGTATGCCTGGCTGGAAACCTGCGGGTCGCCAAACACCAAGTAGCTGAAGGATGAAGCGTCTTTCGTTTTTGTGGCGTATCTCTCGCTCCAGCTTCCATTACCGTCGCCCAGCCGGTATGTATAAGTGGTGTTGGCCTCGACGCCGGTTACTGTGACTCTGTTATAATACATGGCGCTGAGGGATGAAACAGAAGAACTGCTTGTTCCTGTGAACTCCGCCGCTTCGCCGTTCTCCATCCAAATACGGACAACAGGTTCGTTTGCGCGCGCTGTTGTGTGCCACGAGAAATTAAGCTGGGTTTCATCTGAGCCTGGGGCGAGCGTCAGATAGCTTACACTCAGGGTAACCGGTTCCTCGTCTTGTCCTGCTGCGGCTGCGTTCGGTACAATCCCAATAAACAGAGACAATGCCATCATTGCGGCCAGAAACATTGAAATAGTGCTTCTTCGTGTTTTTTTCTGCATGTTTTTTCTCTCCTTAAAATATTTATATACTGGCGCTATACGCCCGTACTTAAATATTTTACTTATTGAATGTAAAACTCACATGCAGAGTTAGGTAAAAAGTATATGTATTTTTTGCAAATTCTTTAGGCTCATATGGAGCCTTTCAAAGGCGTCACATCGACCAAGCCTACGAAGTGTGACGCTTCGTGGCGCTGTGTAGTAAATACATGGCGTTGTGTACCGCTTCGTGGCGCTGTGTGACGCTTCGTGGCGCTGTGTAGTAAATACATGGCGTTGTGTGACGCTTCGTGGCGCTGTGTAGTAATACATGGCGTTGTGTACCGCTTCGTGGCGTTACGAATTGGTCCCTGTCCAGTTTTCATTTGGGAGTTGTAATAAAACAAACAAGGCTGCTAGCGAGCGCCTATAAAAGATTCCGCCAATCGCGATGGTCATACAGAATAGCGTTTGCAACCTTTTCGGCTATCTCAATAAAACGGATGATATTCTCGTCAGGTATGGCGAGGTCGATGTCGGGCACAGACAGATCGCAAGGACCAAGCGTCTCACACATCCTGGTAACGTCCCACTCCCATTCGTCCGGTGATTTGCCTATTAAATGCGAGGCGCTGTAAAATACATGCTTGCGAGCGCCCGTAAACACACGTCCAATTTTCTCAAGATCGGACTCCGATCCAAAGTCCACATATCCAAGGTTTTCAACCCTATTGAATAAATCAATATACGGGTCGACTACCCAGTTACAGCTGTGGATGCCAAACCTTTCAAAGGACTTGGACAGCCGAATATCATAGGGCAGGACAAATTCTTCATATACTTCCGGCGAGATCATATTCACAACGCAATTGCTCGTGCTCATACTGTCGATATAAAAACCGGATTCACGCTGCTCTTTTTGAATCATTTGTATCAGCGCTATCATTGTCTCGGTGATATGTTCGAACAGATAATGAGCAAATCCGGGGTCGTCAAACATATCCATAAAAATGTCGGTCCCCCTTATTTTGAACGCGTTGTTTAGAACGCCCTGGTAATTAAGATATCCGTCTATCACTCCCCAATTCCTTTTAATGATATCCATCTGTTCGAACACCTGCTCGACAACGGGATTGTTAATTAAGTCAAAAGGCTTGAGGTTTTTGATCTGCTCGACGCTAAGATGTTCGTCCGGGCTGATCGCAGGCCAGTTGTCCGCAAAGTAAATCGGCTTTAAGCCATAAACCATTGCGACAAAACACACGCCAAACACGCTTGAAAGCGTTGCGTACTCGCCTTCGCCGTGCTCCCAGAAATACGCCGCGCCCGGAAATGACTTCAGTATATGGCCTTTCATCTTTTTCAGGGTTTCATAGCGGTATTCGGGATCGATGTGATACCTTTCAGAATAATCCACTCCCGCCCTCTCCCGAAACCACCTGACTGTAAAGCTGACCCCGACCCGTAAGGGCGGTTCCTCTCCGGTAACAGGCTCCCAATTCAACGGCGCGCTTGGCGGAATATATCCTCTGAGTTGTGGTTTTGACATATGGTTTTAAAACTCCTTTAGTTTTTTTCTATCAATTCATTTCCTCGCCAAATCTTTTCCCGTCAATTCTTTTCACCGTCAATTCTTATACCCGCTCATTTTGTCCCGTATTTCTTTGCCGCCCCAAGCATATACGCCAGATTCTGCGGCGGTACATCCTCCTGGATATTGTGAGCGGCCGCGAATATGTAACCGCCGTCTTTGTTCATAATTTCAATTGTTTCCTTCACATTACGTTCAATCGTCTCCTTCGTGCCGAAAGGAAGGATTTCCTGCGTGTCAATGCCTCCATGGAACACTATCCTGTCCCCATACGATGCTTTCAGGTTTTCCGGCTGCATGTCCTTCGCTTTTGGCTGGATCGGGTTCAGGATATCCACGCCGCAGTCTATCAGGTCGTCTATAATCGGCGCGACGCTGCCGCATGAGTGGTGCAGATAAGCCGCAGATGTGTACCGTTTCGTGTAAGAGATACGCTCTTTAAAGTACGGCGCTATAAGTTCCCTGAACATGTCCGGCGACACGAAAAGGCTGGTTTGAGTCGCAAAGTCGTCTCCGCTTGAGGTGTAATGGATGTGCCGGCCCAGCGCGCCATAGTATATATCTATCACTCTCTTTTGGTAGTTGAGGATTTTCTCAAAGAATACATGGACAAATTCACTGTCAAGAGCCATTTTCATCAAAAAATCATCAAATCCACACATCCAGCAGCCGAGTTCAAATATTCCATATACAGGGTGCTCTGCGCAGACAACATAATCAGTATCATTAAAAAGGCGCTCCGCCTCTGCGGCATAGGACTTAATCTCATTGGCGTCGACGGAGTCGGGGTCCGGCCAGCGGAAATTGTCAAGGTCTTTCACAGTTGCGCCTTTTAGCGGATAATCGATAATATCCCAGTACATCCCTGTGAACACCCGTCTGATCCCCCACTCGTCAATGGCTTCGTTTTCGTTTACCATTTTGAAAAGCGAGTCTTTCGGATGAAGAATTGTGCCAACAGAACGCGTATCGACGTCAAAATAGTTCAGAAGCCTCTCATCCAATCTGGGGACGCTGCCGTAAACCAGCCGTTCAATTTTGCTTGGAAGTTCAAATCCCAGAAACTCCAGCATAGTATACATACTCCGCCCTTCCATACTAGACAGGGGATTCCCTCCGAAGTCCAAAATCAGGTTGTCGGGCTGTTCATGTCTCAAAGTCTTATAGAAATCATCTCTTCGGCTCATTAGTTTCTCCTCGCGCATTATTGGTTACTCATCGCGGCAAATAAGTTCCGCTCACGGAAAAAAGTATATCCTCGCGTTTATTTGTTTTTCATCGCGGCAAATAAGTTCCCTTCGCGGCGAATAAGTATATCCTTGCGCTTATTTGTTTTTCTACTATATATATCTTAGTTCCGTCTTAGCTTCGTCTTCGCTCCGTCTTAGTTCCGTCTTCGCTCCGTCTTAGTTCCGTCTTAGTTCCGTTTTAGCTTCGTCTTAGTTCCGTTTTAGCTTCGTCTTAGTTCCGTCTTAGTTCCGTCTTTGCTTCACTTTGCTTCGCTTTGCCTGGAGGCGGGGTTTACGCTTTGCCGTTTGTCATACAAACCCTTATCCAACGCTTCACAACAGCTTTGATATCCTCGGTCACTGTCTTTACGACGTCCAGGGTATATGGATTGTCTCCAACCCGGTTGAGCTCCGCCCGCATTGAGTTCATATATGTACAGTGTATGATCGTGCCAACGTTTATTTTGTTTATTCCGTTTTTAATGGCCATGCTGATGTCATTTTCCGGGATCCCTGTGCCTCCATGCAACACCAATGGAACCTTTACGGCTTCATTTACTTCCGCCAGCCTCTTGAAATTGATCTCTGGCTTTCCTTCGTAAAAGCCGTGGGCCGTACCAATACCAACAGCCAGCGAATCCACGCCGGTTTCTTCCACTAGTTTTACCGCATCGGCGACGTCAACAAGAAAATCTCCTCCGACATAAACGCCCTCAACATTCATCCCCTTTATTTTCCCAATCTCCGCCTCAACATGGACATTGTACGGGCGCGCGTATTCCACGACTTCTCTTACTGTTCTTATATTGTGCTCCAGGTCCTGCTGTGATGCGTCTATCATCACGGACGGGTATCCGTGGTCTATTGCCGCTTTACATAAATCCGCGCTGAAGGAGTGATCCAGGTGGTGTATGATGGGAACAGAGGCTTTTCCCATAATCTCTCTCCCAATTGCTCCACATACCTCGACAGATATTGCCTCGACCACAAGAGGGTTTGAAGCTATCATCACCGGAGCACGCTCCTCCTCGGCAGCTTTTACTATTGCCAACAAATCCCAAATATCAGAATAATTAAACGCCGGTATTGCAAAACCGCCTTCATCCGCCCTTACGAGCAGGCTGTGTAAGGATTCCTGTTGCATAAACATCCCTCTTCCATTTAGAATTTTTTAATCCGTTCACATGTTCAATCAAGAATTCTAATCCGTTCACATGTTCAACTTGCCATTTTTCTTAGTATTTGCCTTGCTCTAAAAAGGCGCCGACGCAGTTTTGATAGTTTTCCTCGCTTAAACCAATCGACGCGTATTCCTCAACATACCCTATAAATCCCCCGTTTGGCGTGCCTAGATTCTCAATTAATAATTTCGCCTCGGCATATATTTCTTCCTTAGTTCCGGACAGCGACGTCGTTTGATAGCTGATCGGGCAGAGAAAACAAGTCTTTCCGCTATAAGCGCGACCAAGCTCTTCAATATTAAAAACGTTCGGCTGACTCAAATTCAGTATATCAACGCCAATTTCTATAAAATCGGGAATGATTGCCTCTATCTGTCCGCAGCAGTGAAAATAGACGTCCATCCCACATTCGTGGACCAGATCAAACTGCTTTTTATAGCGAGGTTTGAAAAACTCGCGCCACATTGTGGGCGATATGAGCATATTAGTTTGCGTACCCCAATCGTCAAAGAACGCGACCGCGCCGAACCCATATCTGCGGCACTTCTCAATTATCTGCTCTTCAAATCCAAAGACGGCGTCCGCCAAAGCTCCAACGCTTTCCGGCTCTTCATATAACCCCTCCAGAGTCTCGGAAAACCCTCGAAGGAAAGTCATAACTGTAAACCCCGTCAGCGCCAGGCTTGCGACATAGTATTTATCGCCGTATTTGCGTTTTATCTCCGGGACGGCGGCAAATCGCGTCGGATCAGAGGCGTCGGGTACGCGCAGGCAACCCGGTTCATCCCAACTTTTCATTAACGGCTCTTTTGGTTGACCCATAGTGCCGTCAAGTTTTTCCCAGGTAAAGCCCCATTCCGAAACATCCCTGTTTTCCCCGCCCCAATGGGTCACCACTTCGGTTATTATTATGTCCGATTGTTCAAAATCGCGGTTATACAGCAGTATAGGCGCCCTGTCCGGCTTTTCAAAATGTACGGCTCGTTTTACCCTTTCAGCAGAGTTCAATGCGATAATGCCCCTTTCCAATTACCTTAATTTAGTTGCGCAATACAACTATTAGTGGCTGAACTTTGAGGTCTCAGGGTTTTAGTTGGAGATAGTTCTCATAGCCAATCTCCTCTACGGGTTTGAGTCCAAGCCATGCCGCCGCCTCCATAAGTTCCTCGGTAATATCGCCGGCCGCCATCGGGTAGTGGTGCTGCATCCCCTGTACCAGTATTGTGTTCACAAGATTGCGCACTCTGATACTCTTCCGATTGAGCCTAAGTTCCTCCACCCAGCCCCTGCTGCCCTGTGGGCTATCTTTCCTCCGATCAATTATCTTCCCGTCCAACAGGAATATTTTATCCCATTCTCCTGTTATACGCATAAACGTTACATGCTGCGGTTTGAACAACATGTTCGTGATCATCCCTGTTACGTTTTCCTTCCCCCCCGGCGCGGGCTGCCTGCAGTATTGCAGACACGCGCCGCCGCTGTCGGCGTAGCACTCTGGTGAAGGGCCGCAGTGCCACATCAACACAGTTTGATCGCTCTCGTCCAATCCCGAGAGATCCATAAGCGTTGTCGGCGCATCGATCACATACTTCTGGAGCAGCATGGATACCGCGCCGGGCAGATCGCCTTCACAGGCTGCCACCACGCCGTTTTGATTCAGTTTGCTCAGTACCGAGCACGAATAAGCCTCCGTCGTATCAGCCATCTGAGGCCAGCAACTGACGGCCAGGGCGCTGTAATTGTAGTCCGCGCTAAAATCTTTGTATGCTCTATAATACCGCACATGAGTGTCAAGGTTTCGCGCCGACGCGGCGCTAACGTCAAAACAATCTGTTGTCGCGGCTTCCGCCATGCTTTTTTCAATATCGGACTGGGAATATGATTCAGCCCTTTTCCGTATCTCGGAAAACTCGTGACCTCTTTCAATCTGCAGGCCCAGTCGTTTTTGCCCAAGCCTCTCGTCAAAATAGAGGTCATTGAAACCGGGCGCTATCCCCCCTACCAGAGCGACCTTTGAAGATCTCAGGTTTTTGATTGCCGTAAGCGCCCTGACAGTCACCTCGAGTCTTTTCCTGAACATTTCGTCATCCGGTTCCCCGTAAAACCATTTATACTTAATGTCGCTCATGTAATTCGAGATTATACTCGAGAACATATTTATACCGCAGAAAGAATTCAGGGAGTTTACAAATATGGTATCCTCCATCGATGCTTCCGGCAGCGCCCAAAGCCCAAACGCCGCGTTCACTCCCGCCAGGTTGATTACTACCTCGCCGGCTGAAAACGTTGTGATCTGCAAAAGCGCAAAGTCAACTCCCTCACGCTCAAAAGCGTCGCGCGCCTTTACGGCGTCCTCGCCCGTCAACAACAACTCCGGGTGGATATAGCAGTCAAACCCGAGTTCCCCGGCAAGTTCCCTGACCTTCTCGGCGCTCCGCGCGTAAATCCTGTCCCTGCCGCCACCCGCGCCGCCTCCAAAGTTTAGCTGCATAGAACCCGCAAGTCCTACTTTTAATATTTTCATTTTATTCGACTCCTTCACTTGTTTATATAGCTTGTACATAACATATACGTAACTTGTGCATATTATTTATATAGCTTGTGCATATTTTTTATGTAAATTATACATATATTTATGTAACTAGTACATATTTTTATATAACTCATATAAACTTATATATAACATACGGCAGACTCTGTCCGCAACCTAACCAACAGGGACTCCTGGGGAGTCTGCCTTAGTGACTAGTGGCTAGTGGCTAGTGGCTAGTGGCTAGTGGCTAGTGGCTAGAAAAAGCTTGTTTTATTTGCAAGTTTTTCGAATCGAATAACATATAATCAATAGCCCGTTACCCCTTTATTGCTCCACTTAACACACCCTCTACAAAGCGCTTTTGCAGAGCGAGGAATAACGCCACCATCGGCAGGCTTACGAGCACCACTCCCGCGAACATCGTAGCGTAGTCGCTTTGATACTGCCCTCGAAAGCCCAGCAGACCAATTTGAAGCGTCTTCTTGAGCGGAGTCTGAAGCATGACCAGTGAGAAAAACATGTCATTCCATACAAACATCAGATTAAAAATCGTTACCGTAGTTAACACCGCCGAAGACAGCGGCGCGACAATACTCAAAAACAGTCTGAAATTGCCGGCGCCGTCGATGCTTGCAGCCTCCTGCAAATCCCTTGGAATCTGCTTGAAGAATCCATATGTGATAAATGTTGAGTATGATAAATAGCTCACAATATAGACAATGATCAATCCTAAATGACTGTCAACCAGCCGCAGACGGTTCATCTGCAAATACAGCGGTATAATGCCAACCTGAAACGGTATAGTCATACCTATTATAAAGATAGTATTAAGCAGTCTCCTGAACTTGAAATCAGGCCTTGTCATAACATAGGCAATCATGCTGGAAAACAGCGTTATCAAAGCCACGGAGAACACGGTGACGATTATGCTGTTTTTATACAACGAGGAGAACATTCCTTCCTTAAAAGCCTTCACGTAATTATCCAGCATTAAGGACGTAGGCATACCAAACGGATCCATCAGGATTTGCATATTTTTCCTGAACGACCCCGACGTGACCATATAGATCGGATATAACACAAGAAAACTGAAAACGGACAATATAAGATATTTTATTATTTTGAAAAAATCAAATCTTTTTTTATTCATTTCCTTTTAATGTATGCCCTCAAATTAATGTATGCCCTCACAGGCGGGCGTTGGTTCAAAGCTCCTGCTTTGGGCGCCTAATTCTCGTCCCTGTATATCCGCAACTGAGCAAACGCAATCAATGTTACAATAATTGACAAAACCACTGCCATACTTGAAGCGTACCCCACATTAGTAAACTGGAACCCAGTCTTAAACAGCCACGTCGCTATGACGTTTGAACTGCCGTCACCGCCGCCGCCCGTCAAAACATAAACATAGTCAAAAGACTTAAAACAACCGATCGTCGTCAGGACAATATTGATAACTGTGACCGGCATAAGCAGAGGAAAGGTTATCGCCTTAAACGTCTGCCATCGGCCTGCGCCCTCAATTTTCGCGCACTCGTAGAGCTCCGCAGGTATGCCGATCAGCCCGGAAATAAATATAATCGTGGCGCCGCCAACCGCCTGCCAAATATGTACAAACGATATTGAAAACATAACAAGCGGTCGTTCACCGAGCCAATTGAGCGCAAAAGAGTGGAGCCCCACACTATGAAACGCAGTGTTGATTATACCTATAGTTGGATCAAGAATAAAACCCCAAATAAAACCTATGGCTATAGAGGACAGGATCGCCGGCATATAGAAAAGAGTCCTGAAAAAATTGTTGATCGCAGACGCTTTGTATAGCAACATCGCGAAGATCAACGCCAGGCTGTTCTGCCCTATAATGGCAGTTAATGCGTATATTACCGTGTTCTGGACTGCAATTAGAAACTTCCTGTCCGCAAACAGATTACCAAAATTCTGCAATCCAATAAACTTAAAATGACCAAAACCATCGTAATCAAATAAACTGTACACATATGACGTGACATTCGGAATAATGAAGAATATTAAGTAGAGTGACAAGGGAATGACAAGGAATAGAAAATAGTCAATCGCGTTTCGCGTGCCAATCTTCATTTTTTTTGAATTGACAGGTTTATCCATGATTTTTTTCATTTTCTGTCCCTTGTCTCCAGTTCCCCGTTTCAGTTCGCAGTCCCAGTTCCTGATCCCGAGTTCCCCCGTTTCAGTTCCCGTCTCTAAACTTCTGTTTTACTCATCTTCTACAACAATGCCACTTGTCTTCTACAGCAATATAACTGTCTTCTATAACAATATCACTTGTCTGCTATAACAATATCACTTATCTTCTATAACAATATCACTTGTCTGCTATAACAATATCACTCTTAGTCCTCAACCTCAATATTAAGTGACTCCAGTCTTGTCTGGCCATCTCTCAATATCTCGTCCAAATCCTCGCCAAGCATTGCGCGGGTAGTTATTTCGCTGACTATATCCTGATCAATCTGGCTCCACAGCGAGAAATAGTGAGGATAAATCTGACCGGAGTTACCGATAGCGGCCATTTCCATCATCTGTGAATCGGTAAGCACCGAATTTACATTAGTGACTTCCTGTCCGGTTTCGTTCCCGTAGATTTCCATTATATCCTTGGAGAAGATATAACTCATGAACTTCAGCGACTCGTCAACATTTTTCGTTTTGCTGAATACGCACGGCGCCTGAGCGGGAGCTACGCCGGCAACATGTTGTCCGTTGGGGAACGGCGGCACAAAGATACTGAAATCAAGATCAGGATTGGCCTGCCTGATTGCGCCGATAGCCCAGGTCCCGTTGTTGTGCATGGCTGCCCTTCCCGTGGCAAAAAGTGTGATGGACGTATCATATTTTGTTCCACTGGCGTTACTCTGCCAATACCCCTTTGTAGCCATCTCTTGCAACGGCGCCAAAGTATTGTAGAACACCTCGTCGGTAAATTTCATGTCTCCTCTGGCCAGCTTGGGATACAAATCAAGGTCGTCGGTATACTGGACCAGGCTCTCGATCCACGGCCACGTCGACGTAAATGAATCCGCCATTCCGGTTGAAACAACGTCCATGCCGCTCTGCTTTATGGCCTCGCATACAGCCAGAAAATCATCCCAGGTTTCCGGAACTGTCAGTCCCAAATCCGAGAATACAGTCTTGTTGTAGAAGAAACCAACAAAGCTTTTGGAAAGCGGGATTATATACTGTTTTCCGTTAGCCTGACCGCTGCTCAAATAGACGGGGCTTAGTTCATCCAGGAATGGCTGACCAGTCAGATCCATAAAGGCGTCCGCCCTGAGAAAAGTCGCAAAACGTGAACCGGGATTTACCATAAATACATCCAAGCCTTCGCCGGCCATTACCCTTGCCTGCAAAGTTGTATAATACTGGTCTTCGGGCAGTATCTCCATGTGTACTCTAATGTTCGGATTTTCATTTTCAAACATTTCAATGATCTTTGCCCATGTGTCTCTCTCCTCGCCCTTCCAATGGAAGAAGCTCAAATCTGTTATTGTGGCGGGGGGTTCGGTCTGCGCCGCAGTGGCGGGGGGTTCGGTTTGCGCTGCTGTCGTGGCGTCTTGCTGCGCGGCGGTTGTGGCGTCCTGAGCTGCCGCCGTCGTGACTTCTTGCGCTGCGGTTGTCGCTGCAGTCTGAGCCACAGACGTCGTCCCGGCAGTCTGACCGCCGCCGCCGCATCCTGCGAGCATTGCCGCAACCAGCACAATGCTAAGTGAAACTAGTAATGCCTTTTTTGACGCTGTTTTTAATTCTTTTCTAAACATTTTTCATACCTCCTGCTTTCTTTTTAATTTTTTATTTTTATATGTTAGCCAATTTAATAGCTACATTTTCGTCAGTTATCAGCACGTTTATTATCCCCCCTTTTATCGCGCCAAGTATGGCTGAGTACTTTTCCAGCCCTCCCGCTACGCCGATAACAGTGTCCGCCTTTTTTATCGTATCAAGATCGATACCTATCATTCTCTCGTGCATTTCAAGCTCTATGTTTTTACCGTCGGCGTTATAGAACCTGGTCAAAATATCGCCGGCAATTCCAAGGCCTCTGAAGTTTATCGGCTGGGCAATATAGTTATTGTGAAACACGCTGGGGAATTCTTTTGTCATCATACCAATGCCGATTAAAACAACGTTCAGCTTATTCCAAAAGTCATAAATTTGATTGATCCTGCTGTCGCTGATAATAGTATCGCGAATAATTTTACTGTCGACTATGGCTGGGGCAAAGAGCGAAAAGCTCTCACCGCCGAATGAATCAGCGAATTTCTTAGTTAAGCCGTTTACGTCATATTGTATGTGCGTTTCATTGCCGCCGCCAATGAGGGGAACCGCCGTGATTGACCTCCCTCCGTTGCGCTTTAGATACTTGGACGTTTCGAGGATTGTCATGCCCCAACCGATTCCCAAAACATCGTTAAACCCGACCACATCATAGAGATACAACGACGCAGCTCTCCCAATATGTGATAACGTCACGCCGGCGTCATCGTCACTACTCAAAGTCACGACAACTTTTTTTAAGCCGTACTTTTTTGAGACGGATTCCTCGAGTTCCATGAAATCACTTAAAGGATCGACAATTTTAATTCTGACAATCCCCTCCGACTTAGCTCTTTTTAGAAACCCAATTACTCGGAGCCTTGTAAGACCCAGTTCTTCCGCTATGCTAGCCTGAGTCTTCCCTTCTTCATAGTACATTTTCGCAATTTTTACGAGTAACAAAACATCACTCGATTTGTCCACGGCACAGACCCCTCAATTTGTCAAAATAATCCAAAATATCTGTTTATATTCAAAAAATATTTTTATAATTCAAAAATTAAAAATATTTATATAATTCAAAGAACTTCTTTACAAAAATTATATCAAAATGTATAATAAGAGCGATAGAACAAATGTAAAATACAAATGTATTGTACTACACTTCTACTAAAGTGTCAATACTAAAGTTACAAAAGTCACAAATTTTTTTTACATCATTCATTTATTTTGTCTATTTACCGATTCGCTCACTCACCACTGCCGCCCGCAACAGTACGCTGCAATTAGGAGTACTCCTGAACACATACGGTAGATATTTAGCAACTTACGGCCCAGGAACTGCAATAAAAAGCGAGTTGTTTAAGCCGGAAGTTGCTAATCGCCGCGCGAATAGCGCGGCGCCAGCGCATCGCGCTCGTGAGGCGAGGGGAACCGCGCTTCGCCGAGCCGAGTTGGGTTGCAGGCGTTTGCGGGCGTTAGCCCGCTTTATAATACCTACCGTATGTCTGTGGAAAAAAGAGGAAATCGATTTATCTACTTACCTTGATCACTAGTTGTTATATAGTGTTTAAAATCGTCGGTTAGTGGGATTTTCTGATAAGTAAAACTTGAATGTATGTATTATACTTGAACATTTCACGGATAATGGCAGTCTGCGACTGTTCCAGCGTTGCGAGCGTTGCAGGCTGCGTATTGCCGCATATCAGGTGATTTTCAAGGAAGAACTATCGTTTTATTATGCACATCATGCGCTCATAAAAAAATTCGCGGCAGTTTTCCGCAACGGCGCGATTTATGAAATAAATGCGCTGAATTTTGCAAGGAACATAGTGATACTAAGCATGGGTAAATGTTTGCGGGCATTTTCTTAGCTGAAAAGAAATTCTTTGATCCCGCTGACCAGGGTGCTCTGGAACTTTGCAATTGTTGTTGACCCGGGCGATATTGAATCTTGATCTATGAAAAAGCCTTTGCAGTAGAGCATGCATTTCTTATTCTCTTTTTTACAATAGACGTGAAGAGTTTGGTAGTTCATTCCAGTTTTCCCCTTACCTTCTTCTTCTTTGCTGACTTCATAAACAATGATATCCGCGCAATTCAGCTTGTCGTTAGCAAGCAAGCCACTAAACAAGCTCCTTGAGGAATCCACACAAAATACATGCTTTTTGTATTTGTCTCCAAAAAACACATTGAATTCTTCGATTGCAGACTTAAACCCTTCACAGCTATATATCTGTTGAATAAAACATATTTTCTTTTCTCTCACTTTTTGATCTTTCTCAATTAAGGACTGAATGTAATGCACCCGCTCATCACCCAGCTGCTCACAAACCTCCGCTGTAACAGCCTCTTTGATTCTGCTTCTGTACTCCGTCTTCATCAGTTCCTCAATATCCTTTTTGCTTTTGAACCCAAAGAAGGCGAATACTCCTCCCACGCCGGCAATGATGATCGCGAGTATTTGCGCCCAAAACTGTATTTCCCGCTCAATAAAGGCTTGATAGTCGGCAATTTGCGTTTTCATGAACTCCAAATGTTGGTCAGCCGCCGTAATTTCGGCAGGCGTCACGGTTGACATTCCTTTAGCATTTAATATTTCCAGCAACTCGTCTCGAAAGGGCGCCATGTCATCTTTAATCTGGTCAAGCTTAGTAGCAGAGAGGGCCAGTTCCTCACTCAGTTTTCCGTACGTCTCGACAGTTTTATGATAATTGAAACAAATCGCCACCGCTGAAAACAAGGCTATCCCCATCATTGTCAAAGAGAATACCCAAAAATATACGTCGCTTTTTTTCTTCGTTTCATGATTGTTTCTCCGTTGCGCCATCATCGTTCCTCCGTTTCTGCTGTTTCTATATTTACGATTTCGATATACCCAAAGGGCTGATATTGAGCATTAGCAAATATCGCACTTTGATCCGGATCAGACGGCTCGCTCATAGTAAGAGACCGCATCAACCCTTTATAGCCGCCCATAAAGCGGAACGTTTTGGTGTCGGCCTCTTTCAGCAATGCTTCGGTATGTTCAATGATGCGCTGCAATGATTCGAGAGTATCCTGGCAGCTTTCCCTGTTTGATACTTCATTTTCATTGTCAGGATACTGCTCCTTAAGTATTTCAGTTCGCTCTTTATAGTCGTTTAATTGTGCCAGGTATTTTTTCAATATGCGTATCGTTGCCTGCCGCGTGTCCGCAAGGATTTCATCAAGATTCCCTCCATAGCGGATGACAACGCAGAATTCTACATCGTCACAGAGCGCCTCAAGCCCAACCGTTCCGGCAAAAAATGGAAGGAGTTTTGGGATTGTAATGCAATCGGTTGGCTTCTTCCCGCTGATCATTGCTTCTCTCTTTCTTGCTTCCCAATCACTCAGCTTTGGAAGTTGATCAAAATATTGCGATTTCAGGGGTGAGATAATGGAAAAGCTTTTTGCGTCAGGGCCTTTTGCATGAAATTCTGTGACGTCATCCACCATTAAAGAAAGGGATTTGCTTCCATAGTCCGTTCCGGCGGTGATCGCTCCCTTGATGGATGAGCCAGGAATATAACGCGCCGGGTGCTGGGGGTTGAACTGTTTATATTCGCCATAACGGTAAAAAGGGTAAATAATATTGTATGTTTTATCCGCCCCATTCTCGTCTGTTTTTACAGCCCCATTCTTGTCTTTTTTTACCGCCCCATTCTTGTCTTTTTCACCTGTTTTGAAGAATTTGACGTCATCCTCATTCCACAGCGCGTCCCGATAGAAGGCATGGGAGGAGCGGGGGGAAAGGATCAGGGGAGAACGGGTTTGAAAAAACAGCTTATACTCTTTCAGGCTGTGCATTCTATTTCACCTCCAATGGGTACAGAAATGCGTTTCCAAAGACGATTTCGCCCTCTGACGCCGTGGGAGCGTCAATACTTTTCCCAACTTTTTGCAGGCGCTCCTCCCACGATCCTTTCGCCTGCGGAAGGACTATAACGCTGCCCGGCGCGATGAAGCTGATGAAATGCCCGCAATTTTCCGCTTTGATCCAGCCTGTTTCTTTTCCCGCGTAAGGTCTGCGTTCGGAGGAGAAGAGCGTTAGGGCAGTTGGGGCGTTGTATTCGATTTGGCCCGGCAATAACATGCCGAGGTTCAAAAAGGAATGTTTGGAATTCACTGGGGTTTTCACCGTTATTGGCACAAACCCTGTCAGTTCAAACAGATTGTATCCCTGGGAACTTCTCTTGCCCAAATGAAACACATGATGCAGCTGCTCTTCCAAAAGATTCGGTATTACATGGTCGTCTGTACGAAGGAAAAATTCAAATTCCTTAATCGCTTCATCCCCATGCGCGCAAACCGTCTGCTGTACGGAGAAAATGAGATTATCCCCACCATTTTGGTTTAGGGTGTTCACATGCACCTGCTGATTCGTTTCAAGATGGATATGGTCGATAGTGTCGCATATGATTTCTCCATAGAGCTTTTTTGGGTTGTGTACCAGTTCCTTAATCTGCGCCTCCGATAAGTAATCAAATTCTTTGATATTCTCATAGGCTGCCTTTTCCTTGTTGGCATCCGCTCCTCTCTGGGATTCACGCAACAAATAGGCTTTCGGCGTGGGCAGAAATCCCTTGGGCAGTACGCTTGACAGCGCAAAATCAATTTCTTGCGCCTTTATCTTCCCCAAAAACCCGGTTGCGGCGGATTTTCCTGTTCGATCAGCGAGGAGATAGATCATCGCGCCGAACAGTTTTTGTGAATCCGGTACCTGCGACATTTCGCCCAGCAAGGTCAGGGATCCGCGATAAACATTTTCTATTGTTCCTATTGGTCCATTGTTTCTGGCAACCTCCTATTTGAGTTGAAAGCCTTTATGAGACAAATAACAATATCGATATTTTCAATCAGGATGTTAACAGATAGACGTACAACAAAGAGATGATTTTCCCCTTCTCTATAATCCTCAAAGCAAATATTAGCAAAAACCCCTTGATTCTTCAAGACTAAAAATCGAATATAATGCGAATGTCTAAAAGTCTAAAAGTCGAATATAATACGAATAAACCCACTCACGAGCGTGAGGCGCTCGCGTTGCGCTATTCGCGCGGCGATTAGCAACTTCCGGCTTAAACAACTCGTTTTTTATTTGCGTTCCTGGGTCGTAAGTTCATAAAGCGGGCTAGCGCCCGCAACCCAACTCGGCTCGGCGAAGCGCGGTTCCCCTCGCCTCACGCGCGCGAGGCGCTCGCGCGACGCCTCATCCGGCGTCG
>JGI24702J35022_10000763_pt1 | contig 19938 bp, 13 predicted proteins | sample TergutTh196P4_FD_35022 | JGI IMG/M metagenome (IMG submission 35022)
GCTTCTTCGGCGTACAACAGCACCGGGTGCATCCCCATTACATATATTGCCGCCACCAATAGTGCTGTTGCGCGCCAAATAAAAAATGAGTTCTTCTTCATCTCTTTTGCTTACTTCCGTTCTGTAAAGTAAATGTCTACTTCGTCCCCAAGATCAAAACGATCCAGAGGCGATACAACTGCAACATACCCGTGCCTGCCGCCAGTATGCTTTGGCTCGGTATCGTCTAAAAAATTTAACACCTCTGCTCCGTTTATAAATATTTTTAATGCTTCCCCTTCTTTTATTATTTTTATTTTATTGGGTGCACCATACCCTTTAAGTATTTGCGGGCTTGCCGTCCACCAAATAAGGCTTTCGTATGTCCCGTTTATTACCTTCCCTAATGTATATTCGCCTCTAACATTAATCATTAAAGTCAGCATGGTTTCTACTTTGCCAACATCTTCAATTTCCCTTGTCCCATGGCATATTATAAGCCCGAATCCTGCCCACTCCTGGCCACGCGATTTACTTATCGTTACTTCCCTTCCTTTGAATGTTCCTGTTTCTTCATTTCCCCACACCATCCATAAGGTAAATCCGTTTTTTGTCCAATATTTATTGTCCTTTACATATAACCGGGTAATTGATTCACCCGTTTCATTTATACTCTCTTCAAAAACTTCGCTGCTTGGTTCAAAGGGCGGTATTTCTGTTTCATCTTTTTCTTCACCAGGTGAATACACTCCTTTACACCCCGCAAATAAAAATAACGCCAGAAACAATACCCATGCTTTGTATTTCATTTTTATTCTGCCCCTACCTGCATTCTTGTCAGCTTTATTGTATAACCTGTTGTTGAACCGCCAGTACCATAAGGGACAAGCTCGCTTAAATATATGGATTCATTTGGGTATACCTTAAAATAACAGCGGTAAGGTTTCTCGCTAAAATTTCCTATTGAAATGGGGTTGTCCTGGGTTACGTCTTTTGTATCACGGTCTTTTATATATATCTTAAAATGAGTCTTGCTTTCGCCGCCGGGCACTTCTTCATCGTGGATTATCATGGTTGCCTGCCATTGCGGCGGTATGTCTATATAGTACCAATCCTCATCAATTAATTTATATCCTTTATAATACGCCTGATAAAAATGTATATTCCCATGCAGCGTGTGCGCCCCTAATTCTGTCGCTTCTTCTTGGCTATTGTTAGGCTCGTGTTCGTCTCGTATAATAAGGCTGCTTACACCCATCACTTCTTTAGATAGAGGAAAAGTCTTTTGCCCGCGTCTTTTGTATAACCTGTAAAAATACATGCTATCGTCAGCCAGGCCTGTATCACGGTAAATATTATCTACCCCCCTGTATATTTCTTCAAATACAGGTGTTGGAGTAAACTTATCCTGCGCCCTTTCAAGAATATATTCGTGGGCGTTCTCATCTTCTTTCCAGCTTATTATTATTGTATTGGATTCAATAAATGATTCAACTTTGGGTGTTTCTATATATGGATCTTCAATTGGCTGGCTAAGCGCATCGTACATTCCGGGCAAACACCCTGCTAACAGCAGCGACGCCGCCATTATGATAAAGATCATTCTTTTCATTTATGCCTTACCTCCCTGCTTAGCGCCCGGATATTCACGCCCAATCTTGGGGAATAGCTCATCATAACCCTTTCGTAAAACCGGGCTTCAAATACATTATCCAAATAAATCTGCCAGTTTGGCTTTATGTTTAACCTGTAAGATAAAATTCCCGATACACCAAGGGTTCTATATAATTTAAATTCGTTATCCTCATAGGGCATTGTCATGTTTAACAGGGAAAAGGTGTATAACAAGCCGCTCCCAATTCCAATGTGGTTTTGATTATTTATCTTTAGATATAGCCTTAATTCAGGTATTTTAAGGCTTATATCATGGAAATGCGCTTCAATTCGGTCAGGATTGCCCAGCCCATAGCGGTAATCCGCCCCAATAAATGTAGAAAGGTAAAAGCCCTTTCCTTTCAAAACAAAAAGAGTAGTAAGCGGGATTATTTCAATTCCAAGGCCTGCCCATCCTGTACCCATTATCAGGTCTGTCCACGGCTTCTCAAGAGGAAGCCAATACCCTATCCCAATGGGTATCCATAACTCGCTATAAACGCCCTGTTTTTCTACAAGATTAAGAGAGAAAGTTTCATTGCAATACTCGAGCAAGTTTCTAGCAATATCATTGATAAGCCTGCTTTCGTACCCGTGTCCGTCTGTGGTATAACCAAAATAGATTACATCACGCTTTTGCATATCAAAAAGTTTTATTTCGCAATAATATGTATATTCCCTTTTTGCTACGAACCCATATAATAAATATCCCGCGCCTTCGTTCTGGGAAAGCCTAATCGCTTCTGCAATAGATAAAGGAGGGTTTGTATCTGCCTTCGTCATCCTGAACTCAATATCCCGCCCTGTCTCTATCCCGTTGAAAAGAGAGTATAAGATCTTTTGGTATTCCGGCGCTTCTATTCCCTCGTTTATTTCGTCAACATACAATATCGGAGCTATATGAATTACTATACGCTGCCCATATATTGCCGCAGGGCAAAGAATAATTAATATTAAAATAAGCATCGTTTTAATATTTTGTATTTTCATTATTTTCTTCCCTTTTCTTCTTCAGCTATGTAGGCAAGGATTTCCTTAATTTCATCCCGTATATACCCACGCATTTGTAGGTTTAATAATCCTTCTTTTATATTGCTATACTGGCTGCTATCGGCCCTATTTGCCAAAAACAGCGAATAAAGCCTGTAAAATTGTGTTTCAAGATTATCGCCTTCTTCTTTTGCAGCCTGTTCAAATAAATTATTGGCTTGTTTGTATTTCCCCTCTGCAAATAAGCTGCGCGCTTCTGCCTTAATTGCCAGGAGCGTTTCTTCGTTATATAAACCAGGATGCTGTTTTTTTAACTCCCTCAGAAGTTCACCGTACACCATTTCAATTTCCATTACCCTTTTATCTACCGTATCAATAGCCCTAAATGCCCGCCATAATTGTTCTGCCTCCGCCCTTAATAATCGTTCTTCGCTTTGGTTTATTTGTTCCCCTGTCATGGTTTTATATTCTTCAAGTAATGAAAGGGCTTCATAATACCGCTCTTCATGCAATTCTTCCTTCTCTTTAAGGTAACCTTGAAGTTCAGAATGGTATTTATTATTTTCGTTGATCACTTTTCTCAGGAGTAAAAATTGAAAGGCGGATTGTCCCAATAATATCAATATTCCTGAAATACATATTAATATTATTGATTTTAGGGAATTTTTTTCCCGGGCTTTTTCTGCTTCTGCTTCCATAACGCATTTACAATATAGGAAATTTCTTTTAAAAATCCAAATTTTTTTAGTTTTTTTTTGAAAATATTAGTAAAAAATACAACACCCAAGGACATAATTATATACTGTAGGAGGGAAATTAAGAAAAGTTGGACATATTCTGGAATGTTGCGTATATTATAATAAACACTTTTCAGGTGATGCCCATGCGTTATTTGCTGTTTGCCGTTTTTGGCATTCTCATAAGCATAATAGACTGCAAAACCTTTAGAATACCCAATTTTATTTTATTATTATATTTTTTTTTGATGCTGATTTTTGACTTTCCAATATCATTTTCCTATATTTATGATAGATTGTTTGCTGTTTTAATATGCTTTTCTATATTTTTATTGATATACCATTATTCCAATGGCCTTGGATTTGGCGATGTAAAATACGCTGCCCTTCTGGGTTATATATTGGGATTTGAAAAAACAGCTTTTGCTTTTCTTTTTACAGCTATCAGTGCCTTACTGATATATTTTATAGGATTAAAAGTCTGCAGGTGGGAAAAAACTGCTAAATTACCCTTTGCGCCTTTTTTGACCTTTGGCGCTTTTATGGCAGAACTAATAATCGGTTTTTATGGAGCAGGCAGAGTATGAAACGTTATTTTTTATACATTAATATTTTTATCCTAATCCTGTTGGTTTCTGCAGTTCACAGCCAAACAATAAGAAAAATGGAATTCAGGAATCAAAACATAGAAGATATTCTTATGGTGCTGGCGGATATGGGGCGCCAGTCCATTATTGTAGATGCCAGTGTTACCGGAACTGCCACGTTCTCTTTCAGCGATTCTTCGTTTGAAGAGGCACTTTACCAGTTTATCGATGCTTGTAATCTTTATGGTGAAAAGAAAAATAATGCTTATTATGTTTCCCGTATACGAATTAAGGCGGAAGGGAATTATATTACTGTCAATGCTGAAGATGCAGATATTGAACTTTTAGTCAGAACTGTATCCAGGGAAGCCGGGAAGACAATACTATACGACCCACTTCCAAGAACAACCATTAGCGTTCACAGCCAGAATATAAGCTTAAAAGATTTTCTTGAGATCATAATAAAGAGACATGAAGATTATTCCCTGGAACAGGATAACGATGCTTTTTATCTGCGCCATACTGTCGAAGCAGGAATAAGTTCTCCGGGCAGGCTGGGCAGCTCTGCCATTTCCAGAACAGAAGAAAAATATTCCATGAACATACAGAGGGCGTCTTTTTCTTCTATTTTAACTCAGCTGTTCAGGGTTGCTGAAAAAGAATATTCCCTTCTGCAAAGGATCGATTCTACTCTCGAAAATTTATATTTTGAGGAAAAAACATTTGAACAAATTCTGCGTTTAGTGCTTGAACAGGGTAATTGCGATTATATTGAATCTGTAGGAATTTATTATATTTTTGAAGTGCAACGCCGTGACATACTAAAAAATTTCAAAACAACAATGGTTATTCAGCTTCAGAATATCCCTGTTGAAGAAGCTGTTGCCCTTTTGCCTTTGGATTATAGTGCATCATCATTTTTAAAAACTAACAAGAATACCAATTCTGCGTATTTAACAGGTAGTACAGGGGAAATAACACCTATAGCAGATTTTTTATCTCTTCTTGATATCCCTGCAGAAGATAAATCTTATAGGAGATTTGAAATACGCTACTTAAAAGTCAGCGATTTTTTATCCCTTATTCCAACAGAACTAGCGGCTGCAAATCCTCAAATTATCCCTGAGTCAAACGCCTTTATGGCACAAGTGAACGATAATATGGCACAAAATTTTCTGGATTTTATTGCGCTTCTGGATCAAAGGAATTCTGGCATTCCCATCCGGCTAAAATATATAAAGAGCGAAGATCTAATACAAAATCTTCCACCTTCCATTCAAAAGGAAGAAATTACAGTTTCATCGGATCCTACACTTGTTTTTTATACAGGGACAAACGAAAAGCAAATACAATTCCTGGAACAGCTAAAGTTAATCGATCTACCCAAGCCCCAGATCCGTTACCAATTGCTTGTAATACAATACCAGCGCAGTGACAGTTTTACCTGGGATAATTCATTTACCCTTTCTTCGCCTGACAGGACCGGCAATAATTTTATTTCCGGCACCTTTTCCAATCTATTAAATATCCAGTTCGATGTCATTTCTGTTCTTGGAAATAATTTATCAATGCAATTAAATATGCAATTAGGCGACGATCGCGCCAAAGTACTAGCAGACACTGCTTTAAATGGCATATCCGGACAGGATATTAAATTTGAAAATACTACCACCTTCCGGTATCGTGACACAACCATAGACCCTGATACAGGCAAACCCCTTTATACAGGCGTAACCAGGGAAATAACAAGCGGCCTTATCCTTGGCATTAATGGCTGGGTTTCGGGAGACGGCATGGTAACAATGAGTGTAAATGCGGCTGTGTCCAGGCAGGACGAAAGCGGGAGTAATGCCAGTGCCACAACCAATCCGCCCCCAACATCGGAACGCAGGGTTAATACTCTGGTACGTACAAAGTCCGGAACGCCGGTTATTATAGGAGGTTTATTACAGATAGAGAAAATAGAAACAACAAAGAAAGTTCCGTTTTTTGGAAGCATTCCTCTTTTAGGACGGCTATTCCGAAAAATTGATACTCAGGATGTTACAACCGAAATGGTTATTTATATAGTACCTCTTGTACACAACGGGGATGAAACAACTGTTGGCCATCACAAGAAAATAGAAGAATACTATAAAAAATATGTTCTTCGCGAGTTATAAACGTGGAACGAATCAGCCTTAAAAATTTTGTATTTTCATCAAACATAGGGAACCCATATACATGGCAGTTTATGAACCGCTCCGGTGCAGTAAAACTTGATGAAGACGAAAACAAGGTAAAAGTTGCAATTGTTGAAGGTACATCAAAAGAAACAATCAATTATATAACAGGATTCCATATTCCAAAAAAAGTATTATTTTTCCAAGTAAGCAAGGCGGAGTTTGCCGCCTTTATTGGCGAAACAACTTCTATCGAAATTTCATCAACAATAAAAAATACACAGGATCCCAATAACTATACATTGGACTCAATTACTCCGGACGCCCCTGTAATTAATATAATAAATGCTGTTTGCATTGAAGCCATCCACCTTGAAGCGTCTGATATTCACATCGAAGCGCATTTAAATAGCATTCACATTCGCTACAGGATAGACGGGGTTTTAAAAATAGTAAAAAAAATAGATAAATCCATTTTCCCTTCAATTTCCAATCGCATTAAAATAATGGCAAATATGAATACAATGGAGCAGCGGCTACCCCAGGATGGAAGAATAACCGTCACCATTGGGGAAGATGATATCGATCTCCGTGTTTCAATAATTCCAACTACCAATGGCGAATCCATAGTACTAAGAATATTTAATAAAGCCACGAAACTGCTTACGCTCGAAGAGCTTGGTTTTAACACAAATGATCTTAACCGCATTACAAAAGCGATTAAGCAGCCTTATGGGCTCATACTTTTAACAGGGCCAACCGGAAGCGGCAAAACGACAACCCTGCACGCACTTCTTGAGACACTGCCCGTAAATGATTTAAACATAATTACCATTGAAGATCCGGTAGAACAGCTTATTCCCGGAATTAATCAGGTGCAAATTAATGAGGAAATAAACCTGTCATTTGACGGTATGTTACGCCGTGTACTAAGGCAGGATCCGAACGTAATTATGGTAGGCGAAATAAGAGACGGGGCAACGGCGGAATTGGCTTTGCGGTCGGCCTTGACCGGGCACCTTATTTTATCAACCCTGCATACCAATGACAGCGTATCGGTTATTGCGAGGCTGGAAAACATGGGGCTGGAACCATACCTTATTGCGGCTGTTTTGCGTTGTGCAGTTGCACAAAGGCTGGTACGCAGGGTATGTACTAATTGCGTAAAAAAAATTCCTGCCCCGTCAAATGTAAAATCTCTTTTTATAAAATATAAAATTTCCGGAACCAGTATCCCATACGCCGACGGCTGTGAAAATTGCGGCCATACCGGGTACAGGGGAAGAACCCTTGTAAGCGAAGTTTTATTAATGAATCCGGAAATTGAAGATATGATAACCCGCAAAAAAACCGCAGCAGAAATAGGCGCTGCGGCAAAAAAGGAAGGAATGGTAATAATGGCACGTGACGCGCTCCAAAAGGTTGCCGATGGAATTACCACCTTTTCGGAAATTGAACGGGAGGTGTTGTTATAATGCCGCATTATAGGTGTGCTGTTTCCGATAGCAATGGAATAAAATTTGAAATACTTAAAGCGGCAAACAACGAAGATGAATTACGTCTTTTTTTTAATGCTTCAGGGCAGTTTTTAATTTCCTATAAACTAATTGAAGAAAGGGATATAAACAAAACAAAGCGGCGTTTTAGCAAGGATATAATACTGGAATTTACAGAAATAATGTCCAATCTCCTAAAGGCTGGGCTTACCATTCAGGACTCACTTGAATTATGCGGTGTTATTGCCACAGCCGGAAAAGTAAGCAATTTAAGTAAATCTCTTCTTGAAGGAGTAAAGCGCGGCCTTCCATTTTATGAAGTATTAAAAATACATTCTTCTTCATTCACTTCGTTATACCAATCCCTCATAAGGCTTGGGGAAAAAACCGGTTCTGTGGCAGGTGTATTTGCCAGAATGGGAAGCTACCTTCACGTAGAAAGAAAAATACGCTTAAAACTCGGAAATGTTCTTTGGTATCCCATGCTTATCCTTATTATAGCCCTTGCAGGCTGCTTTGGAATTATATTTTTTATTATGCCCAGAATGACAGTAATATTTGCATCCTTTAATACAGGCAGCGATGGAAGCTCCATGCTGGAAATACAAAATATTTATACTTCGTTATTGCTTACTTTTTTAGTTATCCTTTTTATTCTGTTATCGGTAATTACCCTGTTTATACTCCACAGATATTCTGAACGACTTGCGCTTCTTATAGATAAAATTCTTTTGCAAACGCCGCTTCTTGGCGGTTTTTTGAAATCACTCCAGGCCCTTGATTTTTCCTTTGCCATGGAAATGCTTACAGGCGCAGGCATTACAGTTGCAAACGCTCTTAAAGAATCGGCTTCAGTTGTAAGTAACCTGGCATTTAGAGAAGCAATTCTGGATGTACATAAGAAACTCTTAAAAGGAGAAAAACTTTCTTCTTCCTTTTTTGGCTACAAAGTTTTCCCATCCTATATTGGTACATGGGTTTCTGTAGGAGAAAGAACCGGCACTGTAGAATTGGTTTTTTCGCAAGTACGCACATTTTTCCAGAACGAGGTTGAGTATGGATCTGAACGGGTTATGGGGCTGATAGAACCGGTTTTAACTCTCTTAACCGGAATTATTGTCCTTATTCTGGTAACACAATTTGTATTACCAGTTTTCTCAATGTATGGTAAATTTTTATAAAGGGTTTGCAATGAATAAAAATATTGCTTTGTTGGAAGGAGATGAAGGATGGACCTTCATGGAAATACTCATTGTTATTGCAATTGTATTAATCCTGACTTCGTCTGTAGGATTTATGGCAATTCAATACCTTGATCGTGCCCGTTCTGCTACCGCGAGAAGCCAGATAGATTCATTTTCAATTGCTCTTGAATCTTTTTACATAGACTGCGGGCGCTACCCTACTTTGGAACAAGGTTTAAGCGCTCTTTGGGAAAAGCCGTCAATCCAGCCTATAAGCAGCAATTGGACTGGGCCTTATCTCTATAAGCCAATACCAAAAGATCCCTGGGGCACCCCTTATGATTATACGGTTCCAGGCCCGAATAGCCTGCCTTATGGCATCAGATCATTCGGCGCTGACGGCAGGGAAGGAGGAGGCGGAAAAGATGCGGATATTACATCCTGGAGCGAATGACGGCTTTGCCCTTCTAAGGAGCCTGCTTGTAACGTTTATTGTAATTGTCTGTTTTGCGGCTGTTATTGCCGCCATGACAGGGTTTGTAAAACGCAGTGGTGTTATGGTGGATAAAGCAGAAAGAGAAATACAATACCGTAATGAACAAACGATGAGATTACTTCCATGAAAGACAGTAATGCCGGGTTTTCCTTAATGGAAACTCTTGTAACTATAGCGATTATTCTTGTAGTTTCATTCAGTGTCTTAATTGCATTTCGCTCAGGAACCCTGGGTACTTTAAACGCGTTAAATGAAATTAACACAGCCAGGACAATAATAAGGACAGACCGTTTTATACGTGAACAGGCTGAATCCATTCATATTCCATACTGGCTTAATTCGTTTGATTCAATTGAAAATTTAAAAAATGAACTTTGGCGATCCAGGGCAGGTACATTAATTAAGGAAATTAGCTTAATAACGGATTCTTCGGGTTTTATCCGCGGGGTAAATGTATCTTTTGTTGTTGATAATAAAACATACAGTACCAGGACCCTTTTCTCTTCCATACCTGTAAGCGGGAATATTAAATGAAAAACGAAGAAGGGACAATTGAATTAGGTGCTGTTGTTATTCTCTTTTTCCTATCTTCGCTTCTTGCAGGATCTGTTCTGTTTCTTTCTTCAAATATGACATACTTTACAAGAAACAGCCGCGATGTAGCGGAAAAAAACCAGGCGGATCTCCTGCTTGGGGAAATTATTAAAAAAATGCAGCCTTTAAAAGAGCATGAATATGATGATAATAACAATTTTATTTTAAAAAGCCTTTGTTCCGATTATTTTTCATATAATCTTAAGTTTGAGGACATCTCAAGCGGCTATCATTTGGATTTTTTGACCGATGAAGACCTCGCGGATCCTTTGCTTTGTAAATATTTATTTAATGCGGATAGTTCTTCTTCTTTTGTTGAATGGCGTGATAACAACGGGCTTTCAAAAGATAAAACACACTGGAGATCTTTTATAAAGGAAAATGCATGGGCATCCTGTGTTTCCTACGGATGGGTTAACTTAAACCAGATTAATTCTTTTGCTTTCAGGGCCATTACACAATCTTTTAAAACCAATAACCCGGAAAAATTGTTTCCCTTGGTTAATAATTTACCCTTAATAAATGTAAATATGGTTAACCCTGAAAGCCTAACCCCATTAATATTCCGACCTTCCTTTAATATCGAAGAACCAGAAGAAAAAGCAGAAGCTTTTCTGAATAAACTGGCGCAGGGTTCTGTTCTGGTTTCAGATATATCTTCATACCTTGAAATACCTAAAGATAATCTTCTTTTTACATATTTAGGTACAAAAACAACATTTTGGAAAATAAACTATATTTATAGAGAAGGCTTATTAATTGAAGCAATTGTGGCGGCTATCCCTTATGAAGCTAACCTGGCTCATACAGGGATAAAGGAATACAGGCTAATAGACAGGGTTTTTATTTATGGTTTATAACAGGACTTCTTACTCGGTTTTTATTATTGAAATTCCCCGACTCCGGGGCAAAGAACGCAAGAATGCCATATATAATTACCTTAATGGCTTATATCCCGGAGATTTGGAACAAAAAACAATAGTTATCAAAAAAAACGGAAACAAGAAATGGTCTTATATTGTTTTTGTACTGGATATTGATAAAGCCAAAATAATAAAACCTATACCATCCTCCACCCTTTTTATTTCTCGTTATTTTTCAGGCGAAGACGGCAATGTGGTTTTTATTTCCGGTGAATGGATGGAACTATTCATCATTGAAAAAGGCAGCATAATAAAAAACGCCGTAAAACAAAGGGATGGCATTTTATTTTCTGAAACCATGCAGGATTTCTTTGGAACAGAATTATCAAAACTGTATATTTTTTGCCATGAAAAAGAAAGATTATATTTTTTTGAACAGGAATATCCTTTTGCTGCATTAATAAAAATTCTGGAAACAGAGCAAAGAAAAATTATCTCGTACAAATGGTCATTTTTTGATAATTTGAGCTTTGAAAGAAAATTACAAAAGGTTTTTCTTCTTCTCTTTATTCTAATCTCTGCTTCCACTTCAATCTATTATATTTATCAATACAGAAAATCAATTGAAGGTGAATTAAGACAGAAAAGACAATTCGAAGAAACACAGAGGCAGCTTTTGGAAGAAGAAAGGAAAGATCATCAGCTTCTTGCAGAATTGCTTGAAAGGTATAATGACATTATCAATAAAAAAACCGCCACTGTCTATGAAACTATTGAGGTAATTGCCAATTGCCTAACACATGAAAGCCGCATTGTTTCCGCTACAATAAAAGACGGATTTTTTCAGTTAGACCTTACATCAAGCGATGCCCTAATAATACTAAAGGCCTTTGAAGAAAATAGAAGTGTTTATTCCCCGCAGTTACAACAGGTACACCCGGAAAATAACAGGGAACGGTTCAGCCTTAGCGGCACTGTAATGCCGGATATTATTGAACCAAACACATCTCTTCCCCTTAAGGAACAGCTGGCTTTTCTAGCCTTTCTTTTGGAAGAATTTGATATTAATAAGCAAAATAGCTCATTATTACAGGCTTCTTCCTTTGGAAAGAATATTAGGACTTTACTTGAAAAATGGAGATGCACTGTTAATAGTTATCAATATCTAAATACGGAAAACGGAAAAGAAATTGAATTTTCCATTAATGCTTCAAGCATTAGGTTCTTTGGTTTTTTACAGGAAGCTTCTATGGATAACAGTGACTGGATTATTACCCTGCTCCAAATTAGAAATCTGGCACCTGAGAATATGCTGAGTGTTATTATCAGGATAAAGGCTGAAAATATAACAGATGAACCTTTTGATTTTCCGGATGAATATATTGAATCAGCTCCTTTACCGGTTGAAAGGATAAGCCGGAATTATTATACCGCCGCAGCGGTTCAGCAACAGGCTATACAATCTCTTCCTGAACCAGAAGAACCTCCATCAATTCCGCCTCCTTCACCATCACCTGTTGTAGAGCAGGCATCGCACCTTGTTTATGTCGGGGTAATAAGGGATAATTTAAACAACGAATTTATATACCTTAAAAACACTTTTTCCGGCGAAATGTACAAGCTGGAAGAAGGAGATTCCCGGGATATGCAGTTTACGATTATTCCTTCGGGGAATATCATAGCCATAATTGACGGTAAAAAATATGAAATCAAAAGATATTAGAGTTCTTTTAATATTAACTGTCCTGCTTTTATTACTCTCTTCCTGTAAAACTACGCAATCCAAAAGGGCAATGAATAATCCCGGAATTATATATGCCATGGTTTATGATGGGAACTACAAACCCATAAGCGGTGTATCAGTATTAATAAATGACAAAAAAATAACTGAATCTGACATACAGGGCAGGGTAGTCTTTGATATGAACAAAACTGCCGACTATACCATTACACTGGAAAAAAAGGGATATGAAAGCATAACTGAAACAATAAAATACGACCCATTAAATGCACTTTATTTTAAGATGATTGACACAGTGGAATTAACCAACCTTGCAGATAATGCAATTGAACAAAAGAATTATATAGCTGCGCATGAATATTTAGATCGCGCCCTTGCACTTGATCCATCATTACCGGACGCCTTGTTTTTAAAAAGCATTGTTTTTTATCTGCAAAACAAAAACAATGAAGCAATGTTAATACTGGAAAACCTTATGTCTTTGGGGCTAAAAGATGAGTACATTATTGATTTTTACCGCAGAATGAGTGAATAATCGGTTATTTCCAACGCCCAGCTTGCAATTATGTTACCAAGGGCTTATTTAAGCTAATATTCCCATAAAAGAAACTTAAAAATTTGGATTTTTAAAAGAAATTTCCTATATTGATAATACACTTATGAAGAAGAACTCATTTTTTATTTGGCGCGCAACAGCACTATTGGTGGCGGCAATATATGTAATGGGGATGCACCCGGTGCTGTTGTACGCCGAAGAAGCGCCAATAGGAATGGGGGCTGAACTTGAATCCGTGTCGGTGGAGGTAAAGGCGGGGGAAGGCGGGAGGCTGGAACTTGGGGAAGCGGAAATAGAGATTCCCCCCGGGGCGCTTGGGAAAGACACTGTAATAACGATAAAGCGGCTCCCGTTTACTGCGGGCACTGGCGAAAACCTTGCGAATGTGACAGCCGGGGGCGGGGGCTACAGGTTTGAGCCTGCGGGGACGGTATTCAAAAAGCCTGTAACAATAAAGATGGGCTATGACAGCGGTTTATCGAAAGACAGGGTAGCGCTGGAAGATTTATACACATATTACTACGACACAAAAGGGAAGGCGTGGGAAAGGCTGGAGAAAGCCGGGCTTGAAGAATGGCGGCATAGGGTAATATCAAAGACTACGCATTTTACGGACATGATAAACGGGACGCTGAAACTGCCTGAAGGGCCAGAGCCATTAAGTTTTAACATAAACAGCATAAAGGGGCTTGAAGCGGCTAACCCGATGGCGGGGATACCCGTGATAGAAGGGCTTGAAGGGGACAACAGCGGCGCTGCCGGCTTCAGGATAGCGCTCCCTTTGCCGCAGGGGCACCTAGGGATGACGCCAAGGGTCGGGATAACATATTCGAGCGACAGCCCCAACGGGGTAATGGGGAAGGGTTTTGAACTTGACGCCGGGGGCAGGGTAAGCACGGACACGAGGTGGGGCATACCTGAATACAATAATAGTAAAGATACATATTTGCTTAACGGGGTGCTGCTTGAGGAACAAAGCAGGACTGCGTCTGAGATAAACTATAAATCATTGCGGGACAGCACATACGAGCAAATAAAACGGAATATTCCCGGAAATTACTGGGAAGCAACGGACAGGGAAGGAAGGACGAGGACATACGGGAAGGGAAACAATGCCTGGCATGGGAAGGGCGCTGACAGGTACACCTGGGAACTGGAAGAAGAAAGCGACATATACGGGAATAAAATAATATACACATACTCGAAACAGACAATAAGCAATGAGACGCGGGAACTGCATTTAGGGAAGATAGAATATTCCGGCGGGGCTTATGCGGTAGAGTTTGGCTACGAAAGCGGGCGGAACGATGCAAGGGTAGACGGGCGCGGGAGGTATGCCGAGAATACAGACAAGTTATTAACCGGCATAAAGATAATATATGACAAAACGAGGCTTCTCCGGGAATACCGGATGGAGTATGAGGAAAACATATTCGGGGTAAAACAGCTAAAAAAGTTTGGGGAACTGGCTGCGGATAAAACCTACAGGTGGGGGTACAGCTTTGAGTATGAGAAGGAAGAATACAACAATAACGGCACTGTAAAATTCTTTGACGCCCGGAAGCCCTGGGGCGCCATAGACCACGGGATAGCGGTACAGGGGGGCACAGGGAGCGGGGGCAACGGTTCCCTTTCGTTTGGGATTGGGGTAGGGACGCCTGCAGTGGACGTGCGCGGTACAGCAGGCGCGCATTTTAGCAGCAGCAGCGGGAATAACTACACGAAAGCGCTCCTTATGGACATAAACGGGGACGGCCGGCCTGACAGCGTATGGAGGGATGGGGGAGCCCTAAAGTGGAGGGAGAATTTAAACGGCAGTTTCAGCAGCGAAATATACACATGGGAAAACAACAGCGGCCTTGGCATGCCGAAACTAAACAGGGAAAAGAGTTCCCAAACGGCGATAGGCTATAACCTATACGGCGGGCTTGGGTTTAGCGGCAGCTTCCTAAACCTTGGGGCCTCGTATGCGGAGACAACGCAAAGCGGGACCACTGACGGGCTAAGCGGCTTAATGGACATGGACGGGAACGGTTTTGCAGACATAGTGCAAAGCGGGGAAGAAAGCTACCTAAGGAACACGGGGGCAGGTTTTGCAAAGGGGGCGATAAGCACTGCGCCGGGCGTAAAGCTTGACAACAGCACTATAATAGATCCCCCGGATTTGGAAGGGCTGGAAGGGCAGTTTTATGTGCAAAGCCCGTTCCGCTCCTGGCGCGCCCCATACAAGGGGGTGGTAAGAATAGAAGAGAGGATGGAGAAAGGCAATGCAAGCAGGGAAGGGAATATATACGGGAGGACATTTCACGGGAAAGAAAACCTAAGCGGGAATGGTTTTTTTGTCAACGGGGATAACCCTGTAAGGGCAATGGCATTTGCCGGGCAGCGCCCGGAAAAGGGTTCTTCATTTTATTTTGTAAGCGACACAGGGGGCAACACGCTATATGGCGGCATTAAGTGGAACATTAAAATTGAATACGAATCCCTTGCCCTCCTTGATTACATGGACGCGACAGGAAACGTATATATACCGGTAAAGGATGCTGGGGAATACGAAGAAAAGCAGCCTGTGCTGGAAGCAAGTGTTTTTTATTCCCGTGAAACAAGGACAGTAACGCTGCAGGGCGGCATAATAAAAGAATATTATAGGTACAAATCGAAAGAACCTAACTGGGAGATTATTAGCGGGCCTTATATTGAAAATTACACAAAAGGGATAATAAATTTAATAAAGGGGGGCTTCTGCATAATAATACCCGGAACACTGACGAGGGAAGGGTTTAACGCATTACGCAGAAAGATACCAGAGGCAGGCAGGCAGGGATACGAAGACGCATTACTGGCATATTATGAATACGACTCGGGGCTGGAAAGGTATGTAATAAACGAGGAAAACCGCTTAAGGACAAGCGACAAAAGCCTTTGGCAGGCTTTGGAAGACAAGATATACGCACTGGCTGAAAGATGCAGCGAAGAAGAAAGGGAAAGTTTTATAACATATAAACTGCCCGACGGGACAGAAATAAACCCTTTGATATACGGGATAGGGGAAAACATAAGCTTTGAAAGGAAAGGGGGGCCTTTTACTTATAATAGGCGGTTAACCGGGAACCCTGGGGCGATAGGGCCCGGATATATAGACATAGACAAAATAGACGGGAAACAGCTTCGCTATTACCCAAACGGGAATTACCTAACCCTTGGCGGGGAGCCTTACGGGAGCGCGGCATGGGGGAAAATAACGGAGGAGGATGAAACCGGAAAAACAAAGGAATTAGGGGAAGGCCTTGAAATAGATTTTACCCATGAAGGGACAACCCGTTACACGCAAAGGTATATATTCAGCAACAAGAAAGAAGGCTATTCAATAAGCAGGGATGAATATGAAAATTTCCGCATTGCCTATTACGGGGGCATGGAAGCATCCCTTTTTTATGCGCTGGGGAAGCCCTATAAAGAAACAGCGGAAGCCGGAATATACGACCTCACAGACGAATGGGAAAGCATACTGTCCATGGGGGATGGCGAGCGCGAGGCGTATTTTGCCGCGGAATACGGGGAAGATAAGGAAGAGGGGTATATTTACAGCAAGGGCATTTACCAAAACCTTGTTAAATTTATAGCCAATAACGGTAAAGAATACTATGAAACAGTGGAGCGGGGAATAAGGTATAACACAGCCGGCTTATACCCTGTAACAAAAGAAAACACCGTAGAAATGCTTGCATTGGATGAAAACAGGAACCGCTTTACGATTCTTTCGGTAGGGAAAAAGACAGCCTGGGACAGTTTAAACGATTTTACGGGGGAAGAGAAAGCCGGGAGCGGGGCAAGTTTTACGCGTGCCATTAGCCCTTTGGAATTAAAAGAATACGAAGAAGAAGTGCCGGAAGGCGCAACATTGGATTTAAGCAATTTGAGCATAACGATAGAAATGAGCCGCGCGGAAGCATTATACGGGGGCAAGAATGAATGGTATTACGGTTTGTGGCACGGCGACAGCAGGGAATTTAATGAAGAAGAATTGTACAGGCTTAAATTTGAGAACCTGGGGTTAAAGACAGAAGATGAAACGAAAGCGATGCAGGAAAAAATAAGGAGAAAGAACAAACAGGGGCTGGCCAAAGAAGATATGGAGAGGGAAGCCTATATCAAGCTACAGCGGAAGGGGGATTATAAAGAAGAAGAAAGGGATAACGTGCTTAGAAATGTGATTGAATCCGGTTCCGGGAGATTTCCTGGGGACAATGCGCTGATAGGCCGGGTAGCAACATACGCCGTTTTGGATGAAGACGAAAACGGGATAGACAGGAAAACCATAGAGCGCTATTACCCTTACATAGAGGGGGACTATATACATGCCGACAGGTTTGGGGGCCCTGCATTTTACGAAACCCCCGGTGTAAAAGACCTGTATTTGCCGGGCAGCCATACCGGGATGGTCGACCTCAACAAAAGCAAGTCAAAATACACGGACATAACGAGGACAGCCGAAGCCAAAGTAAACATCGGCTCCGGCTATTCGTCTATTATACAATTACTCAGTGAATTTTCCCTTGATGTTTCATTGGATTCCGATTTGGGCATTAAAGTTGGGCCGACCACCCTTGCAGTAACAGACAATAAAAATGAAGGCGGGTCCGAGATGTACCACAGCGTAATGGACATGAACGGGGACGGGATACCTGACATAGTAAGGCGGGATGGGGAAGGTATAAAGTACAACCCCGGAAGGCGGGCCGCCGGCGGGGTGGAATACGGGGGCGAAGTCAGCATGGCAGGGGGCGGCCCCTTGAGGTCGTATACGAATGAAGCAGTTAGTGTCCTTGGCGGTTCCACGAGCGCGGGGGGGACATTTGAGCCGAAAATAGGGAGCCGCGGCAATGTAAAAACAAGCTTGGTACACGGCTTTGGCGGTGGGGCAGGCATAACGTTTTCCAGAAGCGAGAGCATACAAAACACGGGGCTTGCCGATATAAACGGGGACGGGCTTCCGGATTACATTGCTGGAAATACGGCAGGGTTAAACATAGATGACGCATTTAGAGGTTCTTTGTTTACGAATACAAGGCCGCTCTTAAGCACTTCCACGAACAGATCTGCGGGGATATCGATGTCCTTCTCGAGCTCCGGGGAATATAAGGAAGTGGCCCAGTCTGACATATTGGGTTTTAATTTTAGCGCAGGAGGGGGCATAAGTTTTTCAGTATCATCTAACAGCCCCGACAGGATGTTATTGGATATAAACGGCGACGGGCTTCCGGATTTAATAGAGAAAAACAACGGGAAATACGAAGTATACATAAACCTTGGGTCTAAATTTGCCCCTGCCCCGATAGCAATGGCCTTGAATGGCTGGGATATAACCACTGGCGAAATGAATGCGATAAACCTTAAGTCTGACGGAAGCATGCTTGGAAGTTTTTTTGAAGAAATGCCGGTTATAGGCACATTGCTTGCCCCCACCGGGTTTTTCTTATTGTTTGGCGATGACATGGGATTTATAAAAGACCCGTTTGCCGAGAGCGGGATAAATGGGCTTGAATACACCAACACTGCCACGATAACCCTTACAGGGAGCGCCAACGGCGGAGGGACAGTATCAATATTTTTAGTTGCCATAACGATAAACCTTACGGGCAGCGCCAACCTCGGCCTTAGCGCCAATAATTCCATTAGCAATACAATAGTAAGCATGGTGGACATGGACGGGGACGGTTTGCCCGACAGGGTATTGCGTGTCCCCGGTTCAAATACAATCTATGTACAGAAAAACCTGCTTGGCAGGGTTGGATTGCTTAGAAAGATAGCGCTTCCCGGAGGCGGAAGCTACAGCCTTGATTACGAATGGATGACAGGGACAACAAAGATGCCCCAGGGCAAATACGTGCTGTCTGCATTAAGCATTCATGACGGGAAAGATAAAGGCTTAATAGCCCAAGGGGACGGAAGCGAGCATACATACAAAACAACCTACAAATACGGCGATGGGTATTATGACAGGGATGTAAAAGAGTTTTACGGTTTTAGGGATGTTACAAGCACTGACGCATACGGGAATGAAACGACTACAAGGTATGCCAACGACAGCTATGTTCACAAGGGCATGGTTCTTTCAAGGACAGTACGTGACAGCGGGCAAACAAGGAGTTATGCCGAATATGTGCTGGATTCTTTATACCCCCGAATTAAGCAGGAGGCTATAGAGAGGTATGAAAGATACGGGGACGGGAGCAAAGTAGAAAAGCGGGCCATATACGAATACGCATCCTACGGGAACATAACTAGGATGACAGAGACATCGAGCGGGGTAGACGAAGTAAGGGTAGACATAACGTACAAGAACAACTTCAGTTATTACCTGCACAACCACCCTGTTGAATTAAAAGCGTATAACAACGGAAGGCTTATAAGATGGCAGCAGGCAGATTATACAAACCAAGGGTCTATACAAAGGCTAAGACAGTATTCAAATGAAGGCGGGAGCGAATACGGGGAAAGCCGGGCCGGGTATTATGCAAACGGGAACCTAAGGTGGCTGGAAACCCAAATAAACAAGGATAATGCGTTAAGGGTAGAATACGTTTACGATACGCAATGGGAAAGGTTTGTAGAAACCATAAAGAGGAGCGGGACAGGGACTGGCGAATATACCTCAAAGATGGAATGGGACAAGGGGTTCGGCCTAAAGACAGCCGAAATAGACGAGAACAGCCAGAGGATAGAATATGCCTACGACCCTTACGGGCGCCTTATAGAAGTATGGAGCCCTTACGACAGCAAGGGCGGGAAACCTTCGGTAAGGCACGAATACTATAACGGCAGCGGGAACTGGCATGCGGTAACCTACAACAAGGTACACTTTGACAGCAGCGACGCAAGCACGATGGCAACATTTAT
>JGI24702J35022_10000764_pt1 | contig 19929 bp, 18 predicted proteins | sample TergutTh196P4_FD_35022 | JGI IMG/M metagenome (IMG submission 35022)
CGAAAGACGCCGTCAAACTTCTAAGCGTCCGGGTTTCGCCGCGCATTGCGCGGCTTTTCTGCCGACAAAAGCTTTCAATGTATTGTCAAGCAGCATGGTGATCGTCATTGGGCCGACTCCTCCGGGCACCGGTGTAATCGTAATATCCATGTCTTTAACGCTTTCAAAATCAATGTCTCCGCATAAACCTTCGGCCGTTCTGTTTATTCCCACGTCGATCGCGCAAGCCCCGTCTTTAATAAAATCTTTATTGATGAATTTCGGCTTTCCTATGGCGGCGATCACAATATCCGCGCTTTTGCATAATTCTTTTAAATTTTTCGTCTTTGAATGCGCCATAATGACCGTCGCGTTATTTGCAAGAAGAAGCATTGAAAGAGGTTTCCCGACAAGATTTGATCTCCCTATGACAACAGCGGTTTTGCCTTCCATTTGTACGTTTGATTTTTGCAGCAAATGAATAATTCCGGAAGGCGTGCACGAAACCAAAATATTTTTTTCTGTTATATCGTTCCGGTTTTTTGAAAGGTTCAGCAGTCCCGCATTGTAAGGATGAAGCCCGTCAACGTCTTTTGCAGGATCTATATTGTTGACGCATTCGTCTGCGAAACTGTTGTCCGGAAGAGGAAGCTGCAAAAGGATCCCGTCAATTTCCGGATCGGCGTTCAGTTTTTTTATTAAAGCGGCAATATCTTCTTTGGACGAATCCGCGGCAAGGCTGTGATGAAAGGATCTGATTCCCGCGTCCCGGCACGCCTTAATTTTTGATCCGATATAAACTTTGCTTGCGGGATCTTCTCCTACAAGTATTGTCGCAAGCCCCGGAACTTTGCCGGTTTCCAGCTTGATTTTTTCAACCTTTTGTTTAATTTCCAGCCTCTTTTCCTCGGAAATTTTTTTTCCGTCGATCAAAATCATAAACGCCTCAATATAAATTAAAATATTTTAAAAGATAATCGTTAAATTCCGTAAACTTTTTAACGTTTGTCTCGCAGTATCTTGCTCCGTAAAGAATTCCGAAACCGCCGGCAGACATGTATAAAATTTCAGTAAGTATATTGTAGTTTTTTCCGTCCGGCGAAATAAAATGCAGCGTAAGTTTTTCTCCGGGGAGAAATTCTTTTTTTGATTCTATCCCGATACCGCCTTTGCTTATGTTTACAAGCAGCCCCGCCGCGACATTTTCGGTATTTTCGGCATTATAGCAGCTGATGTTCATCGCGGTAAAACGGCGGATATATTTTCTTTTTTCACGCATAATAATTCCTTATTTTATCCTTATATGGTTCGAAAAAATCCACGGACTGAGGATAAAATATTTTTTTCTGTAAACTTCAATTCTGTAAATGCCTGATTCGCAAACGCTTTTTTCAAGATGATCCGAATACTTTGAAAACAAAACGTTTCCGTTATGTATGATTTTTATTAAAGCCTTTTTCGGAAGTTTTACGACGACTTTAGGGTTTTTAACGGCCGTTAGCGACTCGCCGCTTTCCGCTTTCCTTAAATCGTCTTCCATATAAAATTCAAAGCCTTTCGCATTATTCCCGCTTTCCTGAGCAGCGTAAATTGACGACGATTTTACCGCTTCGACAATCTGTCTTTTCGCCGTTTCGGCGTCTTTGCTGAGCTCATCTTTTAATAAAACATGCGTTGAAATTGTTTTAAACGCGAAATCAAAAGGAAAAATCCTGAAAGTAATGCCGAACGCTTTTTTCCTTATATTATGGTTATCTATCTCGCCGTACCCTGAAATAAGAGTTTCTCTTTCCGGCGCCATATTGAGAGCGTCCCATCTTTCAAGCGTTTCTTTTTTCGGGCCGGATAATATAAAAGACGGGAAAACAACCGCAAAAAAAGCTTTAAAATAAGAAGTCAGCTTTTCCTGCCAGTCAGTCATCAAATCCCAAATGCTTATCGAATCATATCCTTTGACCGACCAGTCTTTCCACGGGTAAGAACGTATGCCGAAAAGTTTTGCGCCGGTATGGTCGGGATGCGCGATAAGTCCCGCGCCGCCGTCTTTTTTTACCGCGTCTATATATATTTGAGGATTTTCATCCGTTTCGGCTAAAACCGGTTTTTTTATTCCGACTGCCAGATAATGGTTATAAGCGGGAGAAATTTCTTCGCCGCATATAACCAAAAGACCGTCGTGATAACCTTCAAACCCTTCTTCTTTCGCTTTCATATTGAAATGATCGGTAACAATAATAAAGTCGGCTCCGCACTTTTTTGCCGATTTGATTATCCCCTTAATATCAGTGGTACCGTCATGAGAAAAGGATGAATGAATATGAAAAAAACCTCTGTAGTCAAAACTCATGATTCACTCCGTTCCGGGATATAAAATTATATAAACTCCTGACGGAAAAAGCAATCGAACATTAATCAATAAAAAATATAAAATGTAATATATAACACATAAATTTACCGTTTCTCATTTATTATATTTTATTCCGATTCGTGTCATTGCAAGCTTAACGGTTATTTGTTATAATGCTTTACAAGTTTGGAAATGGAAGGGTCGCATAGCTGGTCTAGTGCGGTGGTTTGCTAAACCGCTGTACGGATGAAAGTCCGTACCGAGGGTTCGAATCCCTCCCCTTCCGTTTTTGCTTTGACTTTGAAGTTTTTGCTTCCTTATACTCCGGCTCATCGCCGTTTCGCGTACGCTTTGCTGCCGCAGGCGCCGCAAAAACTCCAAATGTTTTGCAAAAAATCAAAACCGCCGCCGCAAAAAGATTCCCTTTATATCCTGAAATTTTTTAAATATCAAACAAAAAGGAAACCGCCATGATAAAATACATAGTTTACGGAATTTTAGCCGTTATCATTATCGTGCTGATAATCGGAGGGATTCATTTATGCAGAGTGTATTTTAAAAATAAAAAGGAAATGTCTCCTTACATGGGCAAACATATTGAAGCCGGCAATGATTTTGGAAAAGTCCTTGTAGTTTATTATTCTTTGAGCGGAAATACCCGCGCTATAGCCGAGAAAATTGCGGAAAAAACAGGAGCGGACGTTTACGAGATAAAAACTAAGGAAGCTTTTCCTGCCGGTCCTAAAATGTATATGGAAGTTAAAAAACAGCTGAAAACGGGAAAATACCCCGCGCTGCACGATGAAGAGTTGCCGGATTTTGAATCTTATGATATTATTTTTGTCGGAGCGCCCGTCTGGTGGTACACTGCGGCGACGCCGGCGCTTGCTTTTTTGGAACAGGCTGATTTTTGCGGCAAAAAAGTTGTCCCTTTTTCAACGCAGGGAAGCAATCCCGGAACTTTTGTAAAAGATTTCAAAGAAAAAGCGCGGAATGCCGTTATTCTTGAGGAAAGGCTGTTTAACAATCTTTCCAAGAAATACGATGAAGCCGTTGATAATAAAATATCGGCATGGCTGGCTGAATTGGGCGAGACAAAGTAAAAAGCTGTCCAAAAAGTATTTCTTGAATTTGTAATTTGCGGCGTGTGCGGATTAGAAATTGGGTCCCTCTAAAAATCTGTGTTTTCAGTGTCGTCATCAATCTTGTCGTGAACTATAGATTGCGGGTCAAGCCAGCAATGACAAAAGAGGGGTTTTTAGAGACCCAATTATTTAGAGTTTGTAAACATCATAATGCGGGGAGGCAATATGTCATACGAATGGGACAGTGATCTGGAAACGGGTCATGAAATAATTGACAAACAGCACAAAGAGATGTTTGCTGTTTTAAATGAGCTTCTGGACGCGCATCGGGCAGGCAGAGGCGTGAAAGAACTCAGCAAAACAATGGAGTTTCTTACGGCTTATGTAATACAGCATTTTGCCGATGAAGAAAAACTTCAGGACATGTACGACTATCCCGATAAACTTAACCATAAAACATATCACAATGAATTTAAACATACGGCAAAAGAGCTTGTTCAGAAGCTTGAAAATGAGGGATACAGCGATGCTCTTTTGCAAAATACGATACGGATTATAGCGGACTGGCTTGTTTATCATATCAAAAGCGATGATTTCCGCCTTGCTGCTCACGTTCAGACAATGCTAAAATCGGAAAAAAAATAAAAACGATTTGGCATGGCAGTCAAAACCGCGAATAATCGGGCTTCGCTGCGCGCGGGCGGATTTTCCGAAAATGATCAAGCGGAAATGTATGGAAAAAATAAAACTTGAAGATATTGAAGCGGAAATAGAAAGAAAGCGAATCAGGAATATTTACATTTCGATAAATCCATCCACCGGAGAGGTTGGCATATCCGCTCCGGCAAGAGCTTCCCTGCACACTATAGAAACATTTTTTAGATCAAAGCTTTCATGGATACGCAAACACAGAACAAAAATTTCAAAACGCCCGCCGAAAATATTTAATAATTATTTAAGCGGCGAGAAAATTGAAGTTTTAGGCAAAAAATATAGATTAAACGTTTATGATTATGATAAGGAAGCAAAAGTTTTTTTAAATTTTGATTCGATAGATTTGTATATCGGCTCTGAAGCGGGCATTGAAGCGAGAAGGGAATCAATAGATAAATTTTATAAAACAAAACTTGAAGAAATTATTTCTTCCGCGCTTTTAAAATGGGAAAAAAAACTCGGCATACATACGGCGCCGAACTCTTTGGTATTTTTGTTTAAAAACGTGCAAAACAAATTATTCAGCCGCGATGACGGCATTGATAAAAACGCGGTAGTTTTAAGAAGCCCCGTAAAGTTTTGTTTCAAAAAGATGAAAGGCAGGTGGGGAAGCTGCAATATTTCCGATAAAAAAATAACTTTAAACACGGAGCTTGCCAAAAAAAGCGAGCGCTGCATTGAATACGTTATAGTTCACGAGCTTTTGCATCTTAAAGAAATAAAACACAATAAAAGATTTAAAGATTATATGAAAAAAGCTTTTCCCGAGTGGAAAAAGCTTGAAGCTGAACTTGAAGGATTTTAACGGCGGAGAATAAATAACGGCAAAAACAAAAGATTATGAAAAAGGCAGTAATAACAGATATGAAAATTGCCGCCAATGAGTATAAGCATGAAAAAAATATTTTTGATTTTATTTGCGCTTTTAATTTTTGCGGCGCATTCTTTAGCTCAGTCCGAGTACGAACTTCTTTCGGATTCTATAAATATTGCAGAGGATGTTAAAGCGGGACGTAAAATTACGATCCAGGGATTTTACTTTGATTCCGGCAGCGCTTATGTGAACGCAAACCTCAAAAATTATTTGGAGAAAATAGCGGATAAAATAAAGAAAATACGGTATGAAAAAATTTATATTGACGGATATACGGACAACCGCGGCGACAACTTTGAAAATAACAAACTTTCAAGAGCAAGGGCTCAGGAGGTAATGAAAGTATTGGCCGCAAACGGCATACCGTCTAAAAAGATGCAGGCGAGAGCTTACGGTTCAAGCAATCCGGTTGCGGACAATAGTACAAAAACCGGACGTATCCAAAATAGAAGAATTGAGATAGTTATACAGTAAAAGACAATAAAAACCAGCAATGAATAATTTTGGCGTTTTCGCGAAGCGAAAGACTATTAACAAATTTCGCCTTTACTGCTTAGGGTGTGCGGACACATATTGCGCGCATTATTTTTTTCTATATTATAACAGCAAAATTATTCCCAGCCCGACAGCCTGCACGCCTTTTTTAAATTCTGCCTTAATTTCTTCCCGATTGGAAGAATTGATTTCAACGTCCGGCATTGAAATATAGCTGTATTTGACGTTCACGATAAGCCAGTCGGTCAGCAGCATGCTTATGCCTCCCTGAAACTGCCACGAAAAACCGTTATCGTCAACTTCGTCTTTCACGCCCTGATAGCTTATATTCAAATTCGGCGCCCCTACTCCGACTCCCGCTCCGATAAAAGGCGTAAGAAAATATTCCTGCATGTCCCAAAAATCATACACGAGGTTCGCAAAAAGCGCCTGGGCTTTGTATTCCACATAGCTGTTTGTTTCGTCGGTTTCAAAACTGTTTTCGCTTATTATCATATACTCGGCTTCAGCCCTTAATTTTTTGCTGAATCTGTACCCTGCCGTAAAATCATATCTCGGGCCGGATAATGTTTTGCTGTTTCCCGTGGAGATCGTGTAATTATTTACAAAATCATCATAATAAAAATCTTCAAAACTCATTAAAAGGGCTGCTCCAATGTATACTTTATCTTTTGCGGCGTTTGCAGCGTTTTCGGCAAAAGAGATCGAAGTGAAGATTATAAGATAAAAAAATACGGATAAAATTTTTTTCATACTTGCCTCTGTCTGATATATTTTGCAGCATACAATAAAACTATATTTGTTTTCTATCCATTTGTCAATAAAATTTATAAAAGACGCAATGGGCAACATCTATGACCGTTAAAGTTTTGTACCGCTGCCGTCTATGCATATGCGCATCTGCGCGCTTTGTGCGCATTGACTTTCAAGCGAAAAAATAATAGAATCATAAAACTATTTTAGAGGCGGCGTAGCTCAGGGGTAGAGCAGAGGACTCATAAGCCTTTGGCCGGTGGTTCAATTCCACCCGCCGCCAAAAAGCGCCTTTTTGAGGCAATGAAAAATGATCAATGGCAGCTAGCGCCGGAATGTTTAAACCGGACGGTAAATTTTGAATATTTTTACGAACACGGCAGCCGCTTTTTATATTTATCATTTTTCATTAAGTTCAATAAAAATCCGCTGATCTCAGCTTTCCAAACCGCATTAAAAATATAATTTTCATATTAAAAAACAAAAAATAAGAATTTATGATCCAAATATTTATTCTGATTTCAGGCGTTTGCGCAGCTTTCATGCATGCTCTGTTTTTAAGGGAGCTTCTGTCTGTTTTTCAGGGTAATGAACTTATCATCGGCATTATCCTTGCGCATTCGGTTTTTGCATTTGCTTCAGGCGTTTTTGTCTCTTCAAAAATAAAAAAACTGCAGGCTTCAGACAAGACGGCTTCCGTTTTTACGGCTGCGGCCGCTTTATTTTTTGTTTCGGCCTTTTTCTTTATAATGAACATAAGAAGCATTCTTCATATTCCCATCGGCGGAGGAATTTCTTTAAAAACAACGTTCATATACGTATTTTTCGCGGTATTTCCTTCATTTTTTTTACAAAGCACAGCTGTTTTTTCGGCAATAAAATCAAAAGCGAATGAAATTTCAATCAGGATGCCGGCGGCATTATTATTCATCGGTTTTTCCGCGGGAGGTATATTATTTTCATCGGTCATGTACAAATTCGGCGGGTTTAATATAATGCTCATAACGGCAGTCTGTTTATTTGCCGCTTCCGTTGCGTCGTCAGCGTCCGCGAAATCCGCAAAAGTTTTTTTTCTGGCGGGTTTAATTCCGGTTTTTTGCGGACTTTTTCTTAATATCGGCGATCTTGAAAAAAAGATTCTTCGGGGAAATTTCAGCTCATCTGAAATCGTCGAATATAAGCATACTTCTTACGGACAGACGGCGCTTGTCCAAAAGAACAGAGAGCATTCTCTGCTTGTGAACAATATAATGCAGTTTTCTTCGCCGGATAATGACATTCTTAATTCCGAAGATTTTGGGCATATTCCGGTTCTTCATTCGGAGTATCCCGAAAATGTTCTTATAATCGGCGGAGCTGCAAAATATCTGCCAATGATTCTTGAGCATAAAGTTAAGAGAGTCGATTATCTGGAGCCCGACGCCGCCGTGCTTGAAATAATGAAATACGGCATTCCGCACATCGGATACGTTTTTAAAGATAAACGCGTACATGTCTACAATGAAAACGTAAGAGTTTTTCTTAATAAAAACGGCAGAAAATATAATCTTATACTTGTCGGGCTTCCGGCGCCGGTAAATTTAACGCTGAACGGATTTTACACAAAGGAGTTCTTTCAAGCCGCAAAAAAAAGAATGAAACGCAGCGGTTTTATAGCCGTGAAACTTCAGGGAACAATGGCTTTTTCGACGTATATCATGGCGGAATTAAACAAGTCCGTAATGGAAGCCATGGGCGGCGTATTTAAAAATACCAATATTATTCCCGGAAGCCAAAATATTTTGATCGCTTCCGAAAGGAAAATGCCGTATAGGATCCATATAAAAAAAAGATTGTATAAAATGCAGGAAACTACTTTGGTGCTTTCCAAATACTATCTTGACGACAGAATGGATACCGAGCATACCCGTTGGCTCAAAAATGAACTTGATAAGATTGATGACGATGACAATTTTTTGATGAACTCCGATTGGAATCCTAAGGCAATGTTATTGTCCGTGCTCCATTCGCAGTCGGCTTTTTCTCCTTATCTTGCGCTTTTTGCGGATAAAGCCAGAAAATACGTTTATCTTATTATTGTTGCGGCCGTAATAATATTTTTTCTCTCAAAATCAATTTGCGAAACGACGGCTTTTGTGTCAGGCGCATCGTCAACATGGCTTTTTATAATGCTTTTGTTTGCCGCGCAGATATTAAGCGGCGAAATTTATAAAACGTACGGACTGCTGTTTTCTTTGTTTATGCTCGGTATTTTAGCCGGCTTAGCGTATGCGTGGAAAGCGAAAAATGCGCTTCCGCTTAACAAAAAAATGTTTTACGGCGAATTATTATTTTTGCTGCTGATAATTCTTTTGTTGCTGATTTTCAAATTATACAGTATAAATATATATATTATCCGTATATTGTTATTCGGCGCGGGTTTTACCGCGGGAATGGAATTCGCATATCTTATGAAAATTTCGGATCTGTTTGGGAAGTCCGTAAATAATCACGGGATTTATATCGCGGAAATATCAGGCATCTTATTTTCCGCTTTGGCCGGAGGGTGTTTTCTTTTTGCCGCATGGGGCATGGAAAAATCGCTTCTTTTTATTCTGTTTATGAAATTCTTAATATTTTGTCGTTGGGCGGATTTAAAAAAGCGCGGTTTATGAATTATAAAAATGTAAGCAAAATCATATTGTTTTTTTATTTTTATTTGCAATAATGCTTTCAAAAATTGTAAAATAAACGCAAAATATTAATATTGGGGATATTTAATGAATAAGAAAATATTTGCCGGTTTAACGGCTGCATTTTTTTGTTTCTCGGCTTGTTTTCCTGCCAGCGCTTTCGCTCAGCAGTATGCAATTTCCGGTACGGTTTCCGATAAGAACGACGATTCTCCGCTTGAGGATGTCGAGATAAAAATATCAGGCGATAGAAATATTTCCCAAACAACCGACGGTTTCGGATATTACCGGATAGAAGATCTGGATGGCGGATCATATCTTGAAGTAAGCGCGGTTAAAGACGGATGGGCTCTGTCTCCTGAAATTTTCAAAATTTCTTCGCTTAAGTCCAACAGAACAATAAATTTTACGGCATCACAGGAATCTGACCAGAAAACCCGGCAGGCTTCAAAATCTAAATCTGCGTCTGCTTCCTCAAAATCCGCGTCCGCGGCAGGCAAATCTTCCGCAGGATCGGATGTTCCCGTGCTTGCAAAACCGGCAAGCGGAGTTTCCCATGCGCAGCCGACATATGTTTCGGAGACAAAACCTTTCTTTGCTTCATCGCAAAATTCAAAAACGGCTCAAGAGAAAAACGACGGCGTCCCAAAACCGTTTTTTGATTTAAGCGGAAAAGTTGTTTATTACTCTTCCGGGCTTGTGGGCGTAAAAGTTATGATAAATAACGACAGAAAACTCATAACTACGACTGATGTTAACGGGTATTATTCTTTTAAAGGGCTTAAATCCGGGCAGGATTACACCGTGGTTTTCAGCAGGGACGGATATATTTTTGATCCCGCCGAATACAAAATAGACGGCGGCTACCAGGATTTTATAATCAACGCCGAAGCATCGGCCGGAAAATATGTAATATCCGGCAAAGTATCCGAAGGCAAAATAGGAGTAGAAGACGTCAATATTAAAATAATCAGCGGCGTTGACGAATTTTCAGCGTATACCGACGGCGAAGGCAATTACTCGGTCGACGGATTTTCTCACGGAAGCAACTATTTTATAACCGCGTCAAAGGAAGGAGTTATGGTAACTCCTCCGAAAGTAATTATCAATAAACTTGATAATAACAGAACGGTAAACTTCTCGGCGGTCGTCCAGAAATTTTCAATAAGCGGCACGGTGACGGATTTTAACGGCGAACTTTTAAAAAGCGCCAATATAGAAATTAGGACTACTTTTGATACGATCAAAGCCGTTACGAACGCAAAAGGGAAATATGTTGTTGACAATATGCCGATGGCGTTAACTTATACTATGACTGCGGAAAAAGACGGCTATATTCCTTCGGAATCGTTTGTTATTGAAACATTGGACAAGAGCAGGGAAGTCAATTTTAAGATAAGGAAAGAGAAAGAGCAGAAAGGCCAGTCTAAGCCGGCGGTCAAACATGAGAGATCTTCGGACGGCAAGACAAAAATAAAAGAAGAAAGCGTGAAGAGGGAAGATAGAACAAAACTCCGGCCGGTCAGAAACCCCGTGAAAGAAAGAAGCGAATCAAAAAAACCGGAACCGATAATGGTAATAGTCCCTAAAGAAGATAAAAAATCTAAAGCCGAACAGGAAAAACTTGAAAAAAAGCAGAAAGAAGAACGTGAAAAAAATGAAGAACAAGAAAATAAAAGAATAGCCGAAGAACAGAAAGAGAAAGAAGCCGCTGAAAAAGCGCGTCTTGCCGCAGAAAAGAAAGCCGCGCAGGAACAGGCAAAAGCCGAAGCTCTTGCAAGAAAGCAGGAAGAAGCGCTTGCCGCGGCAAGGCTTGCCGAAGAACAAAGAGTGAAAGCCGAAGCCGAAAGACAGGCGGCAAAAAAAGAAAAAACAAGGCAGGATGAGCAGGATGCCGAGCTTGCCGCGCGGAACGCGGAGTTGGCCGAACAGGAAAAACTTGAAAAAAAGCAGAGGGAAGAACGTGAAAAAAATGAAGAGCGGGAAAACAAAAGAAGAGCCGAGCAGGAAAAAATAGAGCAGAAAAAAGCGGAAGAGCAGGAAAAACTTGCGAAAGCAAAACAGAAAGAATCCGATGAGTCTGCAAGAAAAGCAAGAACTTATTTGAAGAAAGATAATAAAACATCGTCTTCCGCAAGAGAAGAATCCGTTGTGTCTGCGCCACAGGAAAGAGTTTCCGCGGGTAAAGACAGAATGGTTAAGGTGAGAGGAAAGATTGAATCATTGGGCGAATCTCTGCAGAATATTGAAATTTTTATGTCTTCGGCGGAAGAAGAATTTTCGACAAAAACCGATGAAAGAGGCAGATATGAAATATCGGTTCCCGCGGGAAGAAAATATATTTTAAAACCCATCGTGTCAAACTTTTATCTTGAACCGTCGGAAATGGTTTACGAGGATCTTAAATCCAACGTTATCCAGGATTTTTCTCCTTATATAACCGTTGAAGGCGAGGTTTTTGCGGACGGCAGGGCTGTGGCGGATGCTCCGGTAAGCTTAAACGGGGCGCATGTAACGAGCACAAACCAGTTTGGCAAATATAAAATTGAGAAAATAGATTACGGAATGCGCGCCGTTATCTCCGTTTATAAAAGCGGCGTTGTTTTTTATCCGAATTCAGCGGAAATCTCCAAGGCCGTTAATAATCACGAAAATGTTAATTTTATAGTTTCTTACTCAATTTCCGGAAAAGTATCGGCACAGGGCGGCGGAACCGTCAGCAATATGAATATAGAGGTAACGGGAAGCACAGCTACCAGCGTTACCACGGACTTTGGCGGAAACTTTGTGATTTTGGGGCTTGCGCAGGGAGGGTCGTTTGAAATAACTCCGAAAGCCGGAGGATATTCATTTACTCCTACTTCCAGAACATTTGCCGATTTAAGGGAAAGTTTTGTCGGACAGAATTTTTCGGCCGTAAAAGAGACATATACTATAAGAGGAAATGTCAATATCGGCGGAAAACCTATAAGAAACGCTGTTGTAAGCATATCAAAAAGAGCTTTAAAATATTATACGGATGATGAAGGGAACTTTAATATAGGAGGCCTTGATTACGGCACATATACTCTGTCCGTCTTCAGCAGAGATCATCAATTTGAGCCCATAACGGTTGAGTTGGATAAAAATACCGCAGTGCAATTTTCCACTGACATATCTCTTGGAGGAGTTGTTCTCTCCGGAAAGAAACCGATTTCCGGAGTTACGGTCGACGTTAACGGAAAAAAACATAAAACGGATGAAAACGGAAAGTATCTTGTGACAGGTCTTAAATATAACGGAGATTATCTGCTTTCTTTATCTGCGCCGGGAGTTATTTTCAGTCCTTCGCAAAAAGAATATTCCGAAGTTAAGAGAAGCGTGCTAAATGAAATTTTTAACGCGTCTGCGATCATTAACGGAAGAGTAACTTTCAACGGAAAGGGGCTTGGCGGCGCGCTGATAACGATGAGCGGCAGTCCTGAGACATATAAATCCGACTCTAACGGGTATTTTTTAATACAAAATGTACAGCTTGGACAAGATTATACTTTGGAAATTTCATGTCCGGGATATAAATTTGATCCGCCGAAAAGAGAATACAAAAACCTTGAAGGCGGAAAAATGGCGGAAAATTTTAAAGCGTCCGTTGACGGTCTAAGCATAAAAGGGACTGTCACTGCCGGCGGGCGTCCTCTTAAAAAAGTTAATGTTGTGATCGAGGGCACCGCAAAATCTCAGACTGTGACCGATGAAGATGGCGTGTTTATGTTTGACGGTCTTGCCGCAAACAAGAGATATGAGCTGACGGTTTTAAGCAAAAATCATAAATTTGAAGTTCCCAGCGCGGTCATTGAGAGACTTGATACGGACAAAGAAATAAATCTGGAGCCGGGGCAAACGGCTTCCGTCGTAAGCGTCGGAGAAGAGCCCGGCACAAAAGCCGCTCCCGAAGCAAGACCCAAAAGAACATATTTCAAGGTAAGCGGAAAAGTGACTGTTGACGGTGTTCCTTTAAAGAACGTTTTAATAAAAAATAAGCTCGGCGATACGGCGACAAACGCTTCGGGCGACTACACTATTCCGGTTGAAGCCGGCGATACGATCGAAGTAACTCCATCTCTTGCCGGATATGTTTTCAGCCCGGAAAAACTTGTCGTGGAAGATATAAAAGCCGCAGCTTCAAATATGAATTTCAGGGCAAATTCAAACAGCCACTCGTTAAGCGGACAGATTGTCAACAAAGATTTGAAAGGCATTAAAGGCGTTTCGGTTAAAGATTTGAACTCCGAAGACGATTTTATGACCGATTCAAGAGGCAACTATAAAGTGACGGGTCTGCTTCATCAAACCTCATGCATAATCGTGCCGGATTCGGGCGATTACAATTTCTATCCTGAAAATGTGGAGTTTTCTATTGATCAGGATCTGGAGGCAAATGACATTTACGCTTATCCCAAGAAATTAAGGAAAGCGGAAGCTTTTGTTTACGGCGGCAAAAATTCATCAATAGACATAAACGAAAACTATGTTTCGGTAGTTATGGTTTCGCCTGAGGGCGGAAAAGTTTCCGTGAAGATAAGAGACGGCAAAAATGTTATTAAAGAATTTGAAACTAATTTGTCCGCCAATGCGGCGTCCGTTATAGACTGGGACGGACAGACGGGTACCGGATCGCAGGCGGCGGAAGGAAGTTATTCGGTTTTGATCGAGGGTTCGGGTTTTAAAGGAGACGTTTTAAATTTTAAGGTTTTTTAATGAAAGAAGATAAGTTAAAAGTAAAACTGAAAAACAATCCGTACGATATTATCATTTCCGAAAGAGAGCGGGATTTCCTGCTCTCTTTTAAACATTTTGCGCGCTCTAAACGCGTTTTTATTGTCACGGATAAAAATGTCGCAAAACTCCATCTCAAAAAATTTGAAAATATGCTGCGCGAAGCCGGATTTATATGTAAAAGCGCGGTTATAGAACCTGGAGAAACCGGAAAAAATATTAAATCATTAAGTTATTTGTACGATAAAGCTTTGGACTGCGGAATTGACAGAAAAAGCTGCGTTGTCGCGTTAGGCGGCGGAGTTGTCGGAGACGTCGCCGGATTTTTTGCGGCAACGTATATGCGCGGAATCAAGCTCGTGCAGGCGCCTACGACGCTTTTGGCAATGACGGACTCTTCCGTCGGCGGAAAAACGGCCGTAAACACTTCCGGAGGAAAAAATATTGCCGGCGTTTTTTATCAGCCGTCTTTGGTATGGATAAACGCTTCTTACCTTTTAACTCTTCCGGAAAGGCATATACGCAGCGGCATGGCGGAAGTTATCAAATACGCTTTGACGTTTGACAAAAATTTTTATGATTATTTATTAAATCTTTTTAACAAAGGATATTTTTCTTTCAAAGAGTTTAACCGTATAATTTATAAAAGCTGCGCGTATAAGGCTTCTGTCGTAGAGAAAGATGAAAAAGAAACAAAAGGGTTAAGGGAAATTTTAAACTTCGGACATACTTTGGCGCATGCTTTGGAAACATATACGGATTATAAAAAATTTCTTCACGGCGAGGCCGTTGCTTTGGGAATGTTATTCGCGGCGAAACTTTCTTATGAGCTTAAATTGTGCAAAAAAGACGTTTATCGGGATACGCTGGAAATTATAAGATGCGGCGGTTTTGATTTTAATGCGGGTACGCCAAATCCGGAAAAGCTTGTTTCCCTGATGACAAAAGACAAAAAATCCGTTGATGGAAAAATAAGATTTGTGCTTTTAAAAGATATCGGAAAACCCGTCGGCGGAATTGTCGTCAGCGGAAAAGAAGTTTCAAAACTTCTTAAAAGACAGTGGATATTGAATAGCTAATAACGAAAAAGCCGCTTTTGCTGCCGCTGCGGAATTCATGCCGGCTGTTTATAAAATCCGTAAAGGAAGATAAAAATGAAAATACTCGTCATAAACGGGCCGAACATAAATATGCTCGGCGTAAGAGAGCCTGAAATATACGGAAATATTACGCTTGCCGATATAGAAAAGGAACTCGGCTCTCTTGCGAAAGAACTCAAAACGGATATTGAATTTTTTCAGTCAAATTATGAAGGTGAAATAGTAGATAAAATACAGCAGTCGCTGGGAAAAATTTCGGGGATAATAATCAATCCCGCCGCATACACGCATACCTCTATTGCAATAAGGGACGCTTTGTCCGCCGTTGCGGCGCCGTCGATTGAAGTTCACATTTCAAACGTATATGCCAGGGAAGAGTTCAGGCACAGCTCTTTTACTGCCGGAGTATGCGTCGGGCAAATTACCGGTTTCGGCATTGACGGATATCTTTTCGCTTTAAGAAAACTTGTAAAAATTTTAGGATAAATAATAATTGGACGGAAAAAAAGCGCATACAAATCAAAAAAAGCCCTGAGAGTAAAACTCTCAGGGCTTTTGTGTTGGTTAGGTTAGATTTTCTTTATGTTCGAAGCTTTGGGACCTTTGTCAGAATTCACGACTTCAAATTCAACGCTGTCGCCTTCTGCTAACGATTTGAAACCGTCGGACTGAATCGCCGAATAGTGTGCAAATACATCGCCTGATCCGTCATTGTTGGAAATAAATCCATAACCTTTCTGGTCGTTAAACCACTTCACTTTACCTTGTGCCATTTGCTGCAACTCCTTGTTTTTTCTATCCGTTCTACGGATAACTAATTTCCGTCCACATTGTGAACGCTTCAATATTTAATAAAATAATTATATAATTGTCAAGCGGATATTTTAATATTTTTCAATAAATCCGATTCGGATTTTGCCGCTACCACAAGGGGTGTTAAAATGCTTCAAAGTATAATCGAAATAACCATACATTCTTTTACCGTGCTTGGCGGCCTCCTATGGTTATTTCTTATCTTTATATTTTTTGCTTTTATGGCGTCCGTAAAAATTGCGCGCGGGAAAAGGGCGCCGGATTGGACTCTTAAAGAGTTAACATACCACTGGGATGCATTATGTTATATTGTATTAATAAATGTTGTCTCTTTCTTTATAATAAGATTCTTTTTTATGGAATATACGGTATTGGCGTCGGCAATATGTTTAGTTTGCAATATTTTTCTTATTCCTTATATTTTATGCGCAGCGGCGGGTTTTGTGTTTGAATCCATGCCGGATTTTTTTAAAATATCAGCCCTGTTTGTTTCCATTTCGGCATTTCTTTTTTTCTTATTTGGGCTGTTTATTCATTCTTTAAAAATCTAGTCAGGAGCGTACATGAAAGATAAAATAAAAAAATTATTTGATAAATATCAAACTGAAGCTTTTATATTTGCCGGAAGAACTGAAACTTTTTACCTTACCGGAGCCGGCTTTGACGGGTTTTGGATTTTGGCGGTAAAAGATAAAATATATGCGATTTGTTCTAAAATGATTGAAAATCAGGTAAAAGAGTTTTTTGCCGGACAGGATATACATATATATATAGGAGCGCCTTTTACGGAAAAAGCCGCGGAAATACTGAAAGAAAATGAAACGTATTGCGTTTTGCTGGATCCAAGATACATTAATGCCGCGGATCATATTATGCTGAATTCAAAGTTTTCGGATCAAAAAATAAAAATTGAAACGAAAACGGGTCTTTTAGATGAGCTGCGTTTGATAAAGACTTCTGGCGAAATAGAAAATCTTAAAGAGTCATGCCGTATAGTTTCCGAAGTCTGCGAAACCGTTAAGAGAGAGCTTAGACCCGGGCTTACGGAGCTTGATGTGCATTACAGAATAATAGAACTATTTGCCAAATATAAGGTAAAAGAGAGTTTTGCGCCTATAGCTGCCGCCGGAAAAAATTCGGCAAATCCGCATCATGCCAGTTCAAGTTATAAAATAGCCGAAAACGATATAGTAATGATAGACCTTGGCTGTGTATATAAAGGATATTGTTCTGATTTGACACGCACATATTTTTTAGGTAAAATTAACTCTAAATTCATGGAAATTCGGGATATAGTCAAAAAATCCCAAAATGCCGTTTTGAAAGAAATAAAAGCAGGACTGCCGTTTTCGTGTGCCGATAAAACCGCAAGAGCGGTTATAGATGCGGCCGGGTATAAAGATAATTTTATCCATAATACCGGACACGGAATAGGAATAGAGATTCATGAGATGCCTTCGCTTTCGTCAAATGCCGAAGGTGTTTTTTTACGGAACATGGCTGTAACGGTTGAGCCGGGCATATATTTAAACGGCGAATTCGGGATAAGAATAGAAGATACGGTTTTAATAACGGACAAAGGCTGCGAAATTTTGACAACAGCAGAGAGGTAAAAGATAAATAGGTAATAAGTAATAGGTAAAAGGTAATAGGTATTGAGTTTCGGCAAAGCCGAAATATAACCTTTTACCTATTACTTATTACCTATTATCTGTCGTTAAAAAAGGGGATAGCAAATGGTTTCAACTTCGGATTTCAGAAACGGGCTTAATATTTTAGTTGACGGGGAGCCTTACCAGATCACCTGGTTTCAAAACCATAAACCAGGCAAAGGCGGGGCAGTAATGCGCGTTAAGCTCAGACATCTTAAAAAGGGCGGCACGATCGAACGCACTTTTAAGTCGGGAGAAAAATTTGAAGCTTTAAGCATTACAAGGCAGAAAAAGCAGTTCCTTTATAAAGAGGGCGAAAATTACAATTTTATGGATATGAACACTTACGAGCAGGTAAGCGTTGAGCCTCAATTTCTCGGCGAAATGGTAAATTTCCTTACGGAAAACCTTGAAGTTGAAGCCATTTATCTTGAAAGCGAGCTTATCGGAATAGATCTTCCGATTATCATGGAAATGACAATAGCGGAAGCCGAGCCGGGAGTTAAAGGCGACTCCGTTTCAAATATGACAAAAATGGCAAAACTGGAAACCGGCGCCGACATCCGCGTGCCTCTTTTTATCAAAGAAGGCGACAGAGTGAAAGTGGACACAAGAACCGGCGAGTATGTGGAAAGAGTCTAAACGGCAGGTAAAAGGTAATAGGTAATAGATAAAAGGTTATATTTCGGCTTTGCCGAACAACTGCCTTTTACCTTTTACTTGTTACCTATTATCTGCAGTTAAGGGGTGTATATGAATCCGCAGGAAATTAAAGAATTTTTGAAATCTATACATGATACGGATATTGAAGAAATTCACTATGAAAACGGTGAAAATTCTTTGTATATGAAAAAAAATCATGTTGAAGCGATTGTTCCGGCAGTAAAAGTTAAAGAAGTTCCGGCAAAAGAAAAAGCCGCTGCCCCTAAATCAACAATAGCCGCGATAAAATCAACTATGGTAGGCACTTTCGCAATCGCGCCGAGCAATGATAAGCCTCCTTTTGTTATGGAAGGCGACAATGTAAAGTCCGGACAAAAAGTCGGCCAGATCGAAGCTATGAAGATCCTTAAAGATATTCATTCGAACGTCAGCGGAAAAATAATTAAGATTTCCGTTTCAAACGGGCAATCCGTAGAGTACGGACAAGAGTTATTTTTGGTAGATACAAAATAATTTAGAGGCAGAGAGGCAGGGAGAGAGGCAAAAGTCGTTGTTGAGCATCTTTGCATCCCTGTATCTAATCTTCTGAAATCGGAGATTTTATTGTGTTTAAGAAAGTCTTGATAGCAAACAGAGGCGAAATCGCATGCAGAGTAATAAGAGCATGCAGAGAGCTTGGCGTTAAAACTGTTGCCATACATTCCGAAGCCGATAAAGAAAGCATGCATGTTAAGCTTGCGGATCAGTCAATATGCGTAGGGCCGGCAACTTCGTCTGAAAGTTACCTCAATATACCCAGTATAATTGCCGCGGCGGAAATTTCCGGCGCGGACGCCATACATCCGGGATACGGATTTTTAGCGGAAAATACTTATTTTGCCGAAGTTTGCGAAACGTGCGGAATAAAGTTTATCGGTCCAAAAAAGGAATCGATCGAAAAAATGGGCGATAAAATTGCCGCTATAGCTCTCATGAAAAAAGCCGGAGTTCCGGTCGTTCCCGGTTCCGGCGGTCCCGTTGACGCCGACGATCCGAAAGTTGCCGCTCTTGCGAAAAAAATCGGATATCCGGTAATTATCAAAGCGACGGCAGGCGGCGGCGGAAAAGGCATGAGAATCGTTGTCTCCGAAGAAACGCTCAGAAACTCGATTATCATGGCTCAGGAAGAAGCGAAAAGAGCTTTTGGAAATCCGGACGTTTATATGGAAAAATACGTTGAAGAACCTCACCATATAGAGTTTCAGATTTTGGGAGACGCTTACGGCAAAGTGTGTTATCTTCCGGAAAGAGACTGTTCCATTCAAAGAAGACATCAGAAGCTTGTAGAAGAAAGTCCTTCGCCTTTTATAGACGACGCTTTAAGAAAAAAGATGGGAAAAGCCGCTAAAAATGCCGCTGCCGCAGTAGGATACGTTACTGTCGGCACGGTTGAATTTTTAGTGGATAAAAATAAAAAGTTTTACTTTATGGAAATGAATACGCGTATACAAGTCGAACATCCCGTCACCGAAATGATAACCGGAATAGACCTTGTAAAAGAGCAGATAAAACTTGCTGCCGGAGAAAAACTTTCTTTTAACTCTGAAAAAATAAAGATCCTCGGACATTCCATAGAATGCAGAATAAACGCCGAAGATCCGGACAAGGATTTTATTCCGTGCCCCGGCAAAATCGGAAAATTGTATCTTCCGGGCGGACCTGGGATCAGGCTGGATACGCACGTTTACTCGGGATATACCATACCTCCGTTTTATGACAGTTTAATAGCGAAGATCATATCTTTCGGCGAAAACAGGGAAGAATCGATTCTCAGAATGCAAAGAGCTTTAAAAGAAGTTGAGATCGAAGGGATAAAAAACACTTCAAGTCTTCATTATAAAATTATGTCGAACGGACAGTTCCGCAAAGGCGGAGTGGCAACTGATTTTCTGCCTAAATATATTTTCGGAAGATAAAGACGGCAAGTAAAAGATAAAAGGTAATAGGTAAAAGGTAACAGATATTGTGTTTCGGCTGGGACAAAGTCC
>JGI24702J35022_10000765_pt1 | contig 19928 bp, 19 predicted proteins | sample TergutTh196P4_FD_35022 | JGI IMG/M metagenome (IMG submission 35022)
CGTTAATACTGTTGCCGCGCAGATCGAGCAAAGCGATCATTACTTTGGCTACTTCCGACTCAGACGTTCCTTTGCTTAGCGCCTTATCGAATGCCGCTCTCGCTTTGTCGTATTCCTTTCTCTTAATGAATTCGTTACCCTGTTCGAATTTCTCATCCGCCGATTTGAATAATCCCGTGTTCAGTCCCCCTTTTTGCTTTGCATCTTACGATGCATTTGAGTGGGAATTGATTGTTCTCTATTTAATCAGTGTGTACAGAAAAAATAATGTCACAACATCTTGTCAGATCATTGTGAAATCCGCACAAGTATAATATAAACATTTTACTCGGTAAGTTCTACCATCCATTTGAGCCAAGATGCAACGCTCCCTGCTCTCCTCCACGGGGTGTCGCCATCAGCTTTCTTTTTTGGAGGGTGATATTTTAGTATTAGTTCTTCAACGAAAGGTATCGGAGGCGAGTCACTGTGTAATTTGATATATTCGTATGATTTGTAAAAAACAATATCCCTCAGTATGAGAGAGAATATCTCCTTATGCTTCTGCCTGTATGGCATTTTAACTATTTTTTTTCCGAGATCTGTCAGAGAAGATACACCCATATTTTTTTGAACAAGTCCTAAGAACTTTGCCGCGTTTGCATAATAGTCGGACTGTCGTACATCAAACATAAAGTGCTGTGCTATCTCCTCTTTTGTCATGCTTTCGTTTACGTTAAGAAGTTGTAGAAGATCCATTATTTTTCCAAAACTGTTGGCCTGCGGAAAAGTTACATCACTGTATACCCCTGGCTCAACGTTATTGTATATTTCATCTATGTCTTCCATTGTCATCACATCATCTGCGACAACATATTTGCTCGAACTTAGAATCCTCAAAGAATTGATGTTATCCGGATCTTCAAACTTGCATACGTGAATGTAAAACGTTGAATCTGTATAGATAAAAAATACCGGAACTACTTCTTTGGACACTTTTTTCGACCAAACTCTATAAGGAAAATACAATTGGCGCAGATTTATATCTTCAACATGATGACTTTTAGCCTCTAGAATGTAGAGTTTATCTTCTGATTCGAAACCTGCATCAATTTCTATCTGTGCGTTTGATATCGGTATTTTTCTTACGCCGACGTCGTTGCCTTCTGCATCTTTTAGAGATACACTGAAGGAAAACTCTTTGGAACTCATTCTCCCGTTTAATGTAAAATTGAGTTCGCTTGTTCTCAATGCGTTTCTTAATAAAGAACTATTGAACGCAAACAATAAAGCAGATGACTCGCTGTAAAGATTCTCTGGATCTAACGATTCCAAATTTATTCTTTCTACTGATAATGGATCTGTCTTCTCATCGTAAGCAATGGCCATGTATAGGGCAAACTTGCCTATCATATATTCGGTTCTTGAGATTGATAGTATCGATAAATGTTCTTTTTTGAATATTTCTGGAAGAGAAGAATACTCATCAAATTTAGTCATCAGACGAGGTTCCTTGATTTTTTTTATCTGTTTTGCAGTGATTTTGAAAAATCCATTTTTAGATACTTCCTCAATAATATTGTATTGTTGGAATAATTTTTCCCAAGCATCTTCGATAGATTTGCCCATTTTCTCACTTCCAATTTACTACTATCACTTCGTCAACCAAACCGCGTCCGTTCGGATCTGAATTTATTGAACGCCCCACTTTGACTGTATACTGTTTGAACTCAGAGTATAATGCTTTTATGAAATCTGTCGAAGAATTGCTCAATGTGCATTTTACGTTTCTATCCGTAAGCTCTTTAAACACTTTGAAAAGCCTTTCCTGTTCTTCTTCATCGAATCCTCCTGGTTGATATCCGGTAAAATTTGTCTTTCCAGTGCTATGATACGGTGGATCGAAATAAACGAAATCCCCTTTGACACATTTCTTCACGGATGATTCAAAATCGATGTTTTCTATTGTAATCTCGTTTTTATTCAAATATTCTGAAACTGCATTCAACACACTTTCATTACAGATGGCTGGGTTTTTGTGATAGCCGTAAGGTGTATTGAATAATCCTTGGGAGTTGACTCTGTATAGTCCGTTGTAACACGTCTTGTTTAGGTAAATAAAACGCGCAGCCCTTTCCGGATTTGACAAAGAACCGTAATTTTCGTCACGTTCCATGTCACGAATTTCGTAATAGTCATCATGTTTGTTTCTCTTAGAATAATTCTTTAAGAGGGGGATCAATTCATTCAGGTTATCTCTTATTACTTCGTATGTTATAATTAGGTCAGAATTTATATCATTGATTACTGCCTTTTTATGTTTTAACTCAAAAAACATAGCTCCGGCACCTACGAATGGCTCGAAATACGTACCTATTTTTTTTGGAAAATAATCCATTAGCTCGCTCTTGAGTTTTCCCTTCCCACCTGCCCATTTTAAATAGGGCCTAATTAACAGACCTTTTGCCATCATTATCAATTTTCCATTGTTTGTTTGATATTTAAATCTCTTAGGGGGAGGTGTCCGAAAGTACTATCCCTCCATGGTCACCTAAGTAAATAAATTAGCGGTCGAGTCCTTTGAAGAACTCGATCGAACTGTTAGCATATTTGCTCCTTTCAGCGATGTCCGTCTTCCTGAATACGTACAGGTGCTCGTGCGCTGTGAGTAAGAAATTATTGTTCCCGAACGCATATCTGCGACCCTCGCTCTGACAGTTCCACTCGACCTTTATTATGTCTTCTTTGAGGATGAAGCCCACTTTCATGAACTGAAGCATGACCCTGTTCGCAATCGGTACAAAATGACCTCTGTTATGCGTGTCACCGACTAGTACCGCACAGTACTTTCCTCTTTTCAGGATCCTGTGATATTCTTTTACAGCCTTGAAGAACTCCCTAAAGAAATCATTTATCTCCATCCTTGACAGATCGCCGTCGATGGAATCGCTGTATTTGATGATATTAGCGTACGGAGGGTGCGTCGCTATAAGATCGATCGAATCATTCTCTATCATGGACAGATCCCTTGTGTCCCCGACCGAGACAGAATGCGATGTCCTCGACAGACAATTCTCAACGGAATCAAAAATGTTCAGGCAATCTTTGACGATATTCACCGACGCAGGGTTAATGTCATACGAGATCGAGTTCCTCCCTGTCAGAAGACATTCCACAGGAGTCGTCCCCCCGCCCGCCATCGGATCGAGTACTACATCACCAGGAGACGAATAGAGCTCGAGAATGTTACGCACCACATACGGGGACCAGTTCCCTCTATATTGCGGCGTGTGCGATGCCCAGTCCCCCCTGTTCCTAAAGCTCCAGATCGTCGTACTCTCCGTTCTGAAGCCCTGTGGTTGCAGACGAACTTGATTTGAACCTTTGTAAGCTTCCCAGGGTATGATTGGTTTCCCCGCAACAATGCTCGAGTTAGTTTCAGGCGATACGTGCATGATTTGAAAAAAAGCATCGCATTTTATAATACATGCCATTACAATTATACTAACTCAATATCAAGTTCGTAAGGAATTCCTCTTTTCGGAACAAAATTTCAGAAATTTTCGAAACATCACGATTGTAATTCTCTTTTGATGCCTCACTGATGGCGTCTGTGATATGCTTATTCTATCAGCGAATCCAATGCCTCCACCATTATGGCAACAATGTCCGAGATTTCGTTTTCACTGGTCTTATGGATCTCATACAACTTATCTATCCCCTCGTTGGCAAATTCCTGACAAATTTTTACGACTTCCCTCATACTTTTAAGCACGGATATTCCGCGCTGGGACAACGCGATGGACTTCATCAGCCATATCTTTTCTTTGTCCCTGCCCAGTGTCGTTGAAACGAACAGGCTTTGTGCCTCTTTAACTGGTGATGATTTTTTGAAAAAATATCCTACGCTAGCCGCCGCCATGAAAACGTCTGTCTTGTTGCTCCCGAAGAACAAGCTGTTCTGATCGTCCACCAGCTCATCGTACATGTGCGACTTGCCCTTTTCAATGAGTCCGTCCGCGCGTTCGTCACTCATAATTGATCACCTTTGATGTCTTTGTCTTTTCGTCGTGGCTGATCCTGTATTCCGCCCCCACCTTCTCTTTCAGTCTTTCTCTGACTGAGCTCGTATATTCTGTGTCCGTGGCAAGCATGACCACCTGAGTCTCCGACATATAGTTCGGCAGAGCCTTTGCGATGTTCTCGCGCGGCAGCCCCGATATTCTGCCGAGCGGTGTGTCTATCATCACCGGAACCGAATATCCGCTGATGCTGTACAGCGCGGCCGTGAAGGAAAGAGCCAGTACCTGCCTCTCCCCTGCGGAGATGTCGCCCAGGCATTCACGCCCGTATTCGCTTTTTACGGAGATCTTGTACTGTTTTCCGTCATCAAGTATCCGAACGTCGGAAAAAGCCTCTTTCTTCCATATCATATTGAAGAAATACCGCTTAGTCTTGCTCTCCAGCCGCTCTCTGACCTCTTCGATTATGTTCTCCTTTATTTCGAGCATCAGACCTTCCAGACGTTTCGCATATTCCATTTGTTTTTGCAGATTCAGAGCCTTTCGCTCAGAACTTACAGCCGATTCGATCACTTTCCTAAGATCGTCCATCTTTCTGTCATATTCCCGTCTCTTGTTTCCGAGGGCTCCGCTTCTTTTGTTCAGCTGTCTCTCTTCTTCTTCCAGCTTGCTTCGCTCATGTTCTAACGAGCGTATTTCCTCTAAGTCATATTTCTCAAGCCTGCTGGACTCTGCGTCTATCTTGTCCGTTAGATCGGATATTTCGTCTTTGCACTGCTTTCTTATCCGCAGATATTTGGTGTACTCGTCTTTGAAGTCCTTTTTCTCTATCATCGCTGTAAGAACGTATTTTGCCGATACCGCATCATCGGCTATTTCGCTCGGCATTATCCGCTCCAACAGCTTTTCCACATTCTTACGGCATTCCGTGTCCTCCTTCAGGTCTCGGCCGCAGATGCATACGCCTTTTTGGATCAGATCCTTGATGAACACATCTTTGATGTCCGGCGGCAGAACTCCTTTCTCCGTTTCCTCATCGATCAATTTTTTGGAGGAGACTATCGATTGTATGGACAGAAGGATCGCGACCCGATCCGATATGAGCGATCTTATGTCGCCGTCGTTCCTGCTTTGCTTTCTTATTGCCTCGGAACGCTGTGCCTCTAGAACGTCTCTGGTTCTCTGGATCTGTTTTACAATGTCGTCGGAATTGTTCCTCAGATACCCATCTATTTCGCGCCTTCTTTCCACTACTTCCGGCAATCTCTCATCGACCTCTTTCTTTTCTTCGATGGCTGTGTCACGTTCCTGCGCCCATATCTCATAGTCATCCAGATTGTTTCGTTGCTCAGGCTTCAGATTGGATATCTCTTTGCTGTACGCTCTGTGCACATCCTTCAGCGTTGCGATCGTGTCGTTTAAAATGCTGATCTGTGCGATCTTCTCCACGTTTGTCTTGACCTTGCTCGTATCTTCGAAGTAGTCGTCCATCTTTTCTCCGTCGAAGAAAAAGAACCCTCTGAGATCTTTCGGGATAAAACGTTTCTCGATGAACCATTCCGGGTTGGTTATGGTGACCCATCCCTTATCGTCTGTGATCTCTCTCCCGGAAAAAACGTTTCCGCCTTCCGCATAGTGGTTTCCCTGCCTGGTGTATGTTATTTTCCTTTTGAACTCATATTTGGGTCCGTATTCTCCTATCACCACTGTCACGGAGGCGTCCGCCGATTCGCCGTCACGCAGTTCTTGGAGAGCGTGCTCGTTCATTATTTTCCTGCCCTCGTTCTTGGATCTGAACATCTCGTCCCCGTAAAGGCACCATATTATTGTGTTCATTATGTTTGATTTGCCAGTACCGCTTTCGCCCTGAATGACTGTGAAATTCTTGTTCGGATCGACCGAAAAATTGATGATATTCTCTCCCTTGTATTGACGGTAATTCACTATCGCAATCTTATACAGCTTCATTTGCCATGCCTCTTTGCAATTATCTCACGGAAATGGGTGATCTTATATTTTTTGTCTTTTTCGCTGTTGCCGTGGTTTATCTCTGAAATAAAAATTTCTTCCAGCGCCTGTTTTGTGTTATCGTCCAGATCCGCACTTCTTATCCTGTCGATCACAAGCGAATTTGTGTTTCCTGTCATTGTCTCCCCCCTAGATATCTTTTATACTTTTTAACTGCATCCTCAAACATCATATTGCTCTCTTCCGCATTCATCGAGTATTTCGAAAATTCGACGAACCTCTCATACTCCCTCGCCAGAATCTGTAACTCTGTATCGATGTCTTTGGGAACCTCGTTGGGTATGATGATGAAATCGAATATTGTCGCATATTCCTTGTTCTTGGATCTCCTCAGCACCCTTCCGCGCCTTTGGATGTATTCCCGCGGATTCCCGGTGCTTGCCATTATTATCGCGTTCCTGGTCGCCGGCACATCTACCCCCTCGTCCAGGCACTTTATAGCCACGAGAGCCTCCGTGCTCCCGTTGCCAAAGCTTTCAATGATCTCCTTCCTTTCCTCCGCATCCTCTCCTGCCGTGAACCTGCGGTTTGATATGCTGTTACGGTTAAGGCATTGTATTACCTTTTTCAGAGTCTTTTCCTCTGATTCTTTGTCCCTGCCGTCGGAACAGTAGATCAGGCAGTAGTTCATAAATCCGCTTTCTTTGAGCTTCAGCATATCTTCTTCCAATTTTTTAAGTTTGTTTGAAGCGTTTTTAATGATCTTTGACCGTTTTATCAAAAGCATCATCCGAATCGCCATCTCATGCGGTGTGGTTTCTTCGTTCACTGTTATCTTCGTTATTTTTGCACTGAGCTCCCGATATTTGATCAGTTCGTCCTCGTTCAGCGAGACGAAGATCGGATAATATTTGTAAGGCGTCAGAAACGATTGCCCCGTGTCCGGGTTTATCTCTCTTATTGCTCTCTCCAGATCGAAGGTGTAGACCTCTTTTCCGAAGTAGTCTGTTATCATCGTCGTTCCTTCTTCATCCATGTACCGTGCGGGCGTGGCGCTCAGACCCAAACGATATTGATAATCTTCGCGCAGTCCCGTCATGTATGTGGGCGCACCGACGTTATGAACCTCGTCTGCGATCAGTAATTTCTTACATCGTATGGAAGCGATCATCTCCGCGAATTTTTCCGAAGAAAAAGTATCATATGTGGTGATTATGAATAAATTATCTATCACATCAAAATTGAGAGACTCTACCAATTCCTTCGCCTCGGGAGCCCATTTTTTTCTGCTGTCGAATGCCAGAATGAAATTTGGCTGGAATGCCTCTGTTGTGAGCTCTTTCTCAATTGTTTTCACCCACATATCGATAAGGTGCTGGAACGGCACGGCGATGATTACTGCCGTCTTTGGATCGGTTGACATTGATCTTTTTACGGCGTGTACGGCGGTAATTGTCTTCCCTGTGCCGGTCGCCATGTTGAAGATGCCTCTGCGACCGTTCTCAAACCAATTGTCTATCGCGTCGGTCTGATATTTTCGCAACTTGGTCTTTGCGTTTTTGGGGGTGCTGAAGATCCTCAGATCATTTCTGTCAAGCGGTATGGATCTTATAAGCTCCTTTTTTACGGCTGCTGAAAGCTCCATCGTGTAAGTTCTCTTCGATTCGCCCAGCTTCCAATAATGCTCGAAGCGCTCGCGAAGCGGCTCTATGTGCTTCAGACCGTCCTCCCAGTCACAGAACACCGAAAAAGTTTCGACGTTCTTCTTCCACCCGGCGTAAGTCTCATTTATCGATCCGGAAAAAGCCACGGTGTTCTGATCGTCCGACAGAATTCCTACTTTGTTATGAAATATGCCCGAGGAATCGATCTCATCAGAAGTGAGTGCCTTTCCGTTCTCGTCCTTGACAAGCACGATCCTGATCTCCAATTTTTTGTTTGCCAGCATCCAGCCGAGAGCCTCCACATGATCTTCGAGTATTTTTTCGGAGTCCAGTGTTTGGGCTATTTTGTTAGATATGTATTCCTCGACCGACCCGTCGCCGTCGAGTCTGTTCATAATCTCTATGTCTTTCGGTTCAAGGTACGGGGATGTCAATAATTTCATTGTTCCGTCGTTCTTTATGAGCCCCGCGATGCCTTCTGCCGCGACGGCCAACGAGGCAGAAGAGAAAAACCCCGCCATGCGAAGATATTCTTTTGAAGACATAAGCGCAGGCGTGTAAAAACCCCTGAGAACATCATCGTCCATGCTGGTGTCATATGTTGTCTTGAACGTGTTGTCCTGGAGTTTCATGAGATATCACCGTTTGCCCTGTATCTGCTGCTTGATTTATGATGCTGTCGATCACTGGCAACAATTTTTAAATCCTGAGCTCGACAGCAGTGCAATGATCATCTGTCTAGATCAGGATTCACCTTTTACATCCTGTTCGTCAGGCCGCTACCTCCTGCGGCAGTGTGAATTGATCGGCCACGGACACTTCGGTGTGTCTTACATACTCCGGCGCATAGGAGAACATAGGCACCATGTCCAGGTCATGGAAGGTGTCACAGCTCTGCGAAAGAATTACGCTCGCCCCGCATGAGAAGGCGGCGACCTCTCCTTTCTTGCCCAATGTCTGTATGCTCTCCACAGCAGGACGGAAATCCCTGTCCCCGGAGACCACGATCGCGGAATCGTAGCTGTCCCTGTATGCCTGTGAAAGGATCTCGCATGACATCGCGACGTCTATCTCCTTCTGCGCATTCGTTTCTTTCTCATAGCACGTCCTCGTTATGACTCTGAACCCCAGGTTCCTCAGCTCGTCGTGGATTTTACTGGAAAGACCGTCTGTTCTGGTACCGTCGAACACATATGTTCCGACGAGCCTTCTGCCATCCCTAAGCGATTCTACCAGTTCCTCAAAGTCCAGTTTGGCCCCGAGTCTTCTGAAATCTTTGATGCTTCCCAATACGTTTCTCAGATCAATGAAGATCATCACCCTTTCATCTTTGTTGTTTTCTGCCATTTCTTATCATCCCTCCGGTTTCCCGGTAATGATGTATTGGTCTCGAGAATACTTTAACAATGGTTTGTTATAACTGTTATAACTGCAAATGTTGTTATACACATGATATATGATCATTAAAATATCTGCAGCACGATAACACCGTTATGTCATCCGGCCGCAAGAACAGGGTGGTCATATCATGTGTGACCTTCGAGACCGCGAAGATAACGGATCCTGTTGATTTTTATCAGGCGACGCATGTTCATCTGATATGGTACGCCGAGGATCCCCGCAGTGATACGATCTACAGAAAGTTCTACGAACGTGTCTGTGAGATAATTAAAGAACAATCGCCCTTCGAAGTTAAAATAGAGGAACATATTGAGAAGGTCTACTATTTTACCGATATGCTCCGTACGGTCCTGTCCATAATACAAAAAGAGAAGGATAACTGCAAAGAGAGCGACATATATGTGAACATATCTGCCGGCACACATGAATATTCAGCCGCGGCGGCCATAGCATCGATGATGACCGGTGCCATACCGTTCTCGGTCGGCACGGCGGAGCATACTGTCCAGGATGATGCCGTCTTTTTCGAGAACGAGAAGCCCGTAGGGCTGACAAAGAAAGCGAAAGACCCGTACCTGATGCCGTATTATCCGATAGAGATGCCGGAAAGGTATCTTGTGAGAGCGCTGAGGGTGCTGGAACACAGAAACAGTAAGAACCTGTCTGTGACCGGCGCAAAAATGACAGAGGCACTGATGAAGAGAAACATATGGCTGCGCGGAGAGATGAACTTCGGAGAAGAAAAGGTACTGGACGAGACCGAAAAGAGGAAAAAGAAAAAGAAAGAGGAAAGCGGAGGGATATATGTCGGCAGGTCGGATGTGGTGTATTACCATAGAGACTACGTAGATAAGTGGCTGAAGAAAGGATGGGTCCGGAAGAACGAGTTCAAACGGTATGAGGTAAGCGATACCGGAAAGAAGATCCTGGAGATATTCTACGTGGACGATGATCAGGATCTGAGGATCGACGGCAGCAGGAGTCCGCAGTCATGACCTCAAGATCTGATGTCTCGGTCATAGAGAGAATAGATCATGAGAACAGAGTAATCTATTTTCACCGGAAAAAAATCAATAAGATCACCGGATCAAAGCTGGCAGCGACCATCGGGAAGAATGAATATGGGACTCCTTTCTCGGCCGCATGCGACATCGCAGGCATTTACTCCGAGCACGGATCGACGAAATACACCGAGGCCGGCAATATATTGGAGCCTGTGATGCGCTCATATCTCAGAGTGAACGCAAAAGAATTGCTGGGTAAGCAATTCGATCTGAAAGATGATGATGTCATAGGCATCGAAGAGCCCGTGCCGAGCTTTCAGTGCGGTTACGAACATTTTCCGGGAACGGACAGGTTCGGCGGGATGGTCGACGGATACGTCCTCATCAACGGGAAACGCGTTGCGGTACTGGAGATAAAGACCGTCAGCAGGGAAGATAAATGGATCGATGAATTCGGAAGAAGAAACAAAGTTCCCGTCAACTACCTGCTGCAGGCATCGCTTTATTCGAAACTGAGCGGGATCGCTAAGATCGTCTTCGTCGCAGGATTCCTGAGAGAGAAACATTACGAAGACCTGCACAGCTGGGCGCCCTGCGAAGATAACTGCGCGGTCATAGTTACTGACCCTATGCCTGATATAAACGACAGCATGCACACTGCGGATCAGTGGTATGAAACACACATCGTCGGGGGCGTCACCCCTCCGTGGAACGGGGACGATCCGAAGGATCTTGAGATCGTTGATTCTCTGACGAGATCACTGCAGGGGCCTCCGAAAAAGGACCTGCAGGAACTTATGGAAGAATATATCGAAATTGAGAATAAGATGTCTGAGTACGATGATACGAAAAAGATCTTATCGGAGATGAAAAAGGCTCAGGATGCGTTGAAAAATGAGATAAAAATGCACATGACAGGTATGCTTGCCGACGGGCAGAAGAAGGTCACGGTGGATCAGAGCGGCCATACCTTCACGCTGTCGGTGAGCGAAGGAATGAAGGTCGATGAGGAAAAGCTCAAAAACAACGGCATCTACGACGCATATGCGGAAAAGACGACAACATACCGCATCACATTCAACTGATCTTGAGATGTCGTCCTGACCAGTCCGACTCTGAATAAGGTGATAAGAGGTCAGTGAGATAACAGACCGTTCCGTAACGCATATTCTTCTATCCTTTTCGCTCTCGCTTCCATGAATTCAACAGATCGTTTCCAGAACTCAACCAATTCGTTCTCATTGGTCGGGAATTTCTTCGGTAACAGTCCGTGATCTTGTAGCAGATTGTACTCAATGTAATCGTCGAACGATGCGAAGCGGTCAAAGAAATATGCATACCGTTCGACATCATCCTTCATTGGATAATATCGCGGCTCTCTGAGATAATATTTTTTGATGCTTTCCAGCGTCTGATAAACCATGTCGTTCACGGCAGGATTACGTCCTCGGGCCTGATTGATCGTCTGTCCTCCGTTCAGCATCCGGCACGGAAAGAACAGTTCCCCGGCGATCGTCCCGCCGAGGAAATAACATCTTTCCGCCAATTCTTTGTTGTTCTCGACCGCCTTTTTCCTGAACGGCATCTTGCTTATGTAATTCCCGTCAAGAACGGTGTACGTTGAATAGCCATCAGACCGGTAATGATTCTTTCTGTCATTATCGTAAAATCGATTGTTCGCGGTCCCGAAATCGAATCCTTTCCTTCCGTAAAGTTCCTGCATGGCAATGCTGAGATCGGGATTGACAACGTCTGCGTCAAGTCCCTGATATTCGCCTATCCAATAGTTATGATCGATCCTCTTCATTTAAAAGACCTCATAAAGTTTGGCATTTTGTGCAAATAAATGACGATGTGCCGCCGGCTCTTATCTGTACGACGGGCGAACCGCACACAGGGCACGGCTTCCCTTCCTTGTAGCCGATGAGGAAGTCATCCAGCGTGAATTCTCCCTTATTACCGAACAGGTCACTTTCGTAAGCGAATGCGCCTTTGGACTCCGAGTTTCTGAGGATCGATAACACGGAATCATATAACGCTTTGAATTCTGATTCTTTCATATCCGCTATCTTCCTCTGCGGATGCAATTTCGCTTTGAACAGAATATCATGCATGTACATGTTCCCGATACCGCCTATGTTCTTCTGGTCGATCATGAACGCCTTTATCTGTCCCTTCTTGCCGGTGAACATATCTCTGAAGTGTTCGTACGTAAAGTTCTCATCGAACGGATCGATCCCTATGCTGCTTGTATTCGGTTCATTCTTTAATTCTTCGTCATTGCATATCAGGAATTTACCGAACCACCAGAACTTTATCGTAAAGCATGAATTATCGCCGAAGACGACCTTTATCTGATACTTGTCCTGTATCTTCGACTGATCTTCGAAGTAAAGGATGTCGCCTCCCATCCCCACCGATATCAGTATGTTCTCGTTGTTGTCCAAATGGATCATCATCCATTTCCCTTTGTATCCTGCGCCTGATATCTTCGAGTTCGTTATGCGCTTTGCAAATTCATCCTTCGGAACATTTATGCACTTCTCCTGTTCCACGGTGAGCGACGATATTGTCTTCCCTTTGAACGTTGAGTTCATTTGCTTCGCTATTTTGCTTATCTCAGGAAGCTCGGCCATGTAACGGCGATTGCGTAACGGATAGAATAGTCTTGCCGTCCCTGAGCTTTAACGCACCGATCTTGTCTGTATTGAATTCAGTGAATGAGCGATGAACCGAAAAAATAACACGACAAAGATAATAATGCGCGTGATGATATCGAAACGCATGAAAAAACTGGACCTGAGCAAAGCGGCGGACAAGTTCGATACGATCAGCTCTGACGTTCGCCTCTATTACAACAAAGAGACGGGCGAATTCGGCTTTTATAACGAGTTCGAGGATACCGGGTACGATGACTATGCTGATGACGATGATGCCGACAGTGATGCTTATGACGGTGATGATGACGATGACAGATTCGGGGACGAATGCTGGGTAGCCGCGCCGGATCAGTACGAGATAAACGAATACGGCATGATGACCGCCTTTGCGGAAAGTGCTGAGGATCCGCGGGCGAAGGAGCTTCTCAGCGTGGCCCTACAGGGAAAGGGCGCGTTCCGTCGGTTCAGGGATACGCTGTCCCGTGTGGACCTGACGGAAGAGTGGTACGCTTTCAGGCATGACGCATACATCGCCGTCGCCAGAAAATGGTGCAGGTACAACGATATCCCATACGATGAGCCGTAGCGTATCCTGCGTTGTTCGCGGTCTGCGAGACACCGTCATTCGTACTCGTAGCCGTACATGCAGAAGCGCGGGAAATGCTTCAGCCTCATGTTTATGTTGTCGATGTTGAACGTTATCATATCGATATCGTCCGTACCAAGCCATTCGCGGTACATCTCATAACTCTCGCCGCTCTTCTTCTCGAATGCCTCGGCTATCCTGGCAAGACCGCGTACGCCGCCGGAATCCTCTATGATGCCGTATCCTTCGCCTTCCAGGACCCTCGGCAGCTCGCCGGCCGGAAGCTCCCTGTCCTTTATTATCGATTCCAGCGTAACATCTATCTTCCAGTCATCACCAAAGTCGTAAAGGAAGGTCATCTTTTCCCCCGGGACGGATATCACATCCTTCATCTTTGATACCGTCACGTCGAATATGCGGCTCTTTATCCGGACAGGCGAAAGATCAGCGTCGTCGTCTATCAGATCGAACCTCCATTTTTGAGGGAACGACGAATCGGTCATACCGACGGGCGTCATCATAAGTCCGTCAGGTAATTTTCTGCTGCGCATACTGTCGTCGCGCTTCATCTCAAATGCGAACGAATGCTCCGCTCCCATCTCGAACATCGTCATCAGCACGTAACCCAAACGTGACATCGTCACGTCGTTCATCAATTGAAAGCGGCGCCATATCTTCGGCTCATAATTCTTTAATTCCGCGTAGAACTGATATATCGGGTGCGATGCCACGGGTAATGCCTCATGCGGTGATGCCATTGTGCCGTATAAGATTTTATGAGCATATATGCGGAGAATTCCGCGTATGTGCTCACACCCGTTCCGTTCAGTTAGCCCTTCACTGATGCGGTGATCGCAGAGCGCACGGAATGTCCCTCTGCCGTTCATGCACGGCATATATTATCGGAACAAAAAGTTATTTTTTATAAAAATGTTTGATTTCGTTCCGATATCGGAACAAAAAGATATTTATTCTAATAATTGCATGGGTTTATTCCGATATCGGAACAAAATTGATGCGGTAACGGAAATAAAGATCACAGAATATCGGGGACACGATAATGGAATACAGTTCGGTAACTGAAACAGCAAAAAGGTGGGGCCTGACCGACCGGGCCGTAAGAGGATACTGTTCCGACGGAAAGATCCCCGGTGCATTCATTGTCGGTAAAACATGGAACATTCCTTCGGATGCATTACCGCCGGAAAGAAAGAACGAAAAAAGATTCAGCGACAACGATCTTCTTAACGTTCTGAAATATGAAAGGGACGGAAGGGTGAAAGGGGGCATATACCACAAGGTGCAGGTCAATCTAACTTACAATTCCAATCACATCGAAGGAAGCAAGCTCACCGAGGATCAGACGCGCCGGATATTTGAGACGAATACTATCGGTGAGACTGAGGATCCTGTTGACGTTGATGATATCATTGAGACTGTTAACCATTTCCGCTGTGTCGATCACATCATTGACAATGCGAAGAGAGCGCTTAACGAAAAGATGATCAAAACGCTTCATCTTATGCTGAAGAGCGGTACCGCTGACAGCAGAAGAAAATGGTTCAGGGTCGGAGATTATAAGTTAAAGCCGAACGAGGTCGGCGGAGAGGCCACCTGCCCTCCGTCGGAAGTAAGCAAAAGAATGAAAGAACTGCTTGACGAATATAATTCAAAGGGTGACAGAACGATCGAGGATGTTATCGGTCTCCATCAGCGCTTCGAGAAGATACATCCGTTCCAGGACGGCAACGGGCGTGTCGGGCGGCTTATCATGTTCAAAGAATGCCTTGCCAATGGTATCGTACCTTTCATCATAGATGAAAAGCACCGCTGGTACTATTACCGCGGACTCAGAGAATGGGACATTGAGAAAGGATACCTGATGGAAACGTGCCTTTCCGCGCAAGATATTTTCCGTGAATGGCTCAGATATTTCGCAATCAAAGAACGATCGTAGGGCTTTGACCGCATACAGAACTTTTGTCCCACCGGAACTGTCATTCCGGCCTTGGTTCGGCGTTCGTATTGCGTTTGAACAATTCCCGATAGTATTCGCACGTTTCCATCAGTTCATCGTGAGGCGCCGATGCCACTATCTTTCCCTCATTCAGTACGATGACGCGGTCGCAGCGGCGCATTATGTTGAGACGGTGCGCGATGACAAGTATCATCTTGGTTCTGCTCAACTCGATCAATAAATCATTTATCTTTTCCAGATTGTTCCTGTCGAGAGCGCTTGTCGCCTCATCAAATAACATTACGTTAGAATCCTTCAATAATATGCGCGCTATCTCCAGCCTCTGTTTCTGACCGCCGGATATCGTTGCGCCGTTCTCTCCTATCACCGTATCATAACCGTCAGTCATTTCTGTTATCTCGTCATGTATGCGTGCCTTACGGCACGCTTCAATGACATCGTCAACAGCAGCGCCCTGGTGTGCAAATAATAAATTATTCATCACCGTGTCGTTGAATATGTACGGATCTTGTAAAACAGGCGTGATGCTTCCGCGGACGTCGTCTTCCGCTAACGTTGCAATGTCCGTATCATTTATCAGGATGGTTCCTCCCGTAGGATTATAGAATCTTGCGAGCAGGCTGAATATCGTTGATTTCCCGGAACCGCTCTTTCCCACGAAGCCGATTATGCCTGTTCCTTCTATCTTGAAACTGACGTCCTCCAGTACCTTCTTCTCTTTCGAGTACTCGAAGGACACGTTCCTGAACTCTATCTCTTTTATCTTATCTTTAAGAGGGGTATCGCCGAACATATCTACCTCGTTCGCCGGCGCCTGGACGATGTCGTTTATTCTTTTTGCCGCCAGCTCACCGTTCACGTACGTATCTTTGATACGTGCCAACCCTGCTATCAGTCCGTAGATGTTGCCTTTGTATGTGTATATCACAAGTACCGCTGCCAATTCCACCATTCCCTGCGGTAAAAGGTAAAGACCGGCGAAGAGCAGTATCGAAAGGTCTATCGCGCCTTTGACGACGTCGATAAGATTCTGCATCTTCTTCTGATACATTTCGCGTTCGTACTTTATTTCGGTATACGCGGAGCTTATCGACGTGTGCTTATCAATAACGGGCTCTTTGGCGTTAAGTCCTTTGATCTCCTTTATTCCCTTCAGTATCTCTACTTCGTTGGCTTTCACTTTCTCGTTGGCGCGCTTCGATCTCTTCATGTTCTCGAGAAGTCTGGAAACGCGCAGATATTCCAGGAACATCAGTACCGCGAGACCTGCCGCAAAAAGCAGGCCCAGCAGAACGTTCAGTATTGTTATGTATCCTATGAATCCTAAATTTATTACCAGATTTATGACAGCTCTCCATATGTTCAGGTGTACCGCGCTTGCTTCCCTGCTGTCCTCGTTCAATCTTTCCAAAAAGAAGCCCGATCCCTTGTCATACACCGCAGAAAGGTTCATTGATATTGTTCTGTACGCCGTCCTGCGGCGTATCTTGAGGAAAAGGTCATTCGTCGCCTTCGTGTAATAGTATTCGGATATCATGCCTGTCGCGGCGGCGGCCGCGACAAGGCAGAATAAAATTATCGATAACCTGACCATTTCATCGTAGTTGCCGTTCGTCAGATTGATTATTATCTGTGATAACGCGAACGGAAACAGTAATAACAGGACGCCTGACACTATCGTGAACAATACGAAAAGAAAGATCCTCGCACGGTGCTCCGTGTAGAATACCCTCAGACTTTTCAGATTGGGGTATTTCACAGCTTCAGACATTTTCCTCCTTATCGGTGCATTCCGCGGCGTGACCGCGGAATGCGCACGAACGTCTGACCCCGTGAATAAATATACGTTCTTAAGGTCTCGCAAAAAGTATAAAAAATATACGTGAAAGAATGATAATATTACAACAGCAAGCTTTGAATAAATTGCAGAATATCAGGCTCACAATATAGGAAGTGGGCCAGAATGTACATGACACGCCGAGTTGATGAGGGACTATTATGAAAGAACAGGGAGGGGATCGGTACAGAGACCTGATATTGCTGCATTCCAACGACCTGCACGGAAATTTCCTGTCTGAGAACGTTGATAAGGAGCTTATGGGCGGCATATCCATGCTTTCCGGTTACGTTTCGGACGTGAGGGCAAAGAACCCGCACACAGTGTACTGCATCGCCGGCGATATGCTGCAGGGCTCTCTGATAGACTCAGAATTCAAAGGGATCTCGACCATTGAGATCATGAACATGCTTAACCCGGATGTCGTGTCTTTAGGGAATCATGAGACGGATTACGGATTGGCGCACCTGCTCTTTCTGGAGCGCTGCGCCAATTTTCCGATAGTCAATGCCAACCTTTTCATAAAGAACCCGTACACCCGCCTGTTCAATTCCCATAAGGTCATAGAAATAAACGGCATGGAGGTCCTGTTCATCGGCATAATAACGCAGGAAGTGATGAACAACATAAAACTGGACAACCTTCTGGGAAGCCTGATAGACGTGGAGGACGCCGCCCGCGAGGTGGGCGCCATATGCAACGCGCACCGCGGCGTGGACATCGATCTCACGGTATTGCTGACCCACATAGGCTTCGAGGACGATAAGCGGCTGGCCGCCCTCCTTGACCCCGACTGGGGCGTGGACGTTATAATCGGCGGCCACAGCCACACCGTGCTGGAAAGGCCGGAGATTGTCAACGACGTGCTGATCGTGCAGGCGGGAGTTGGAACCAAACAGATAGGACGTTTCGATATTGTCGTCGATACTGACACGAACTCCGTGCACAGTTACGAATGGACCCTCGTGCCCGTTGACAGTAAGCATTGCCCGCGCGACGAGCAGATGGAACGCATAATCTCAAAATATAAACAGAACATCGATTCAAAATACGAACGCGTCCTTTGCAGGTTCTTCGACCAGCTCACGCACCCAAGCCGTTACCGGGAGACGGAGCTCGGGAACCTTATCTGCGACGCCCTTAAAGATAATCTCGGACTCGATCTTGTCATCATCGGGTCCGGTTCCATACGCAGGGACAAGGCCGGCCCCATATTCACATACGGCAACCTTCTGGAGGTGATGCCCTACGACGACAGGATGCTGTCGCTGAGCATCAGCGGCGCACAGCTGCGCCGCATGCTCTCGCATGTGCTGCGCGACGAGAACGTCATAGGCGAGGAGGGAGAGTTCTATCAGTTCTCCCGCGGTCTGCGCATAGTGTATGATAAAGATGCGAAGCGCATCGAAACACTGGAATTCGACGGCAGGCCGCTTGAGGATGATGATGTCCTTTGCGTCGGTCTGCAGGAATACCACTACAAGAATTTCGAAAAATTCTTCAGCGTGCCGCTGTCCGAACTGACGGACGGAAAAGGGACCGTGGTCACCGCCTCGCTGCTGGATGTCCTGGAGGAATATTTTGACAGCGCGGAACTGCCCGACGCAGAGGTGGAGGGCCGCCTGACCATCAGATAGAACGGTCCGAAATCGTGAACAGCTGAACAAATTGATACAGCAGACAATATTAATTATGAACAAGAGGGACTTCTTGATTTTAGTTGGTGATTCAGATGACAAAAAGTCCCAAGACAATAAGAGCAGAAGCAATAGAAAAAACTAACGAACGGGCAGCAGATGAAATGTGTTCGTCCCGATGTTTTTGCTCAGTTAAATAATATAACATATAAGTTTATTTATAGCCAAAAATCGGCATTAAATAAACATTTATGTTAATTTAATCAGTAAGTATTATTTATTATGACGTTATCACATATCATCATGGTACCGTCCGCAGACCCCTATTTTCTTTCCGATCCGGAGATAATAAGGCGCATAGGCGACAAAATAAGAACGGTCAGGCTGAACAGCGACATAACGAGAGACGAATTGCAGAGGATAACAGGCGTTCATAAAAAGACCATAGGCGACGCGGAATCCGGAAAAAATATCACATTGATGACGTTCATCGCGGTGCTCAGAGGTCTCAATATGCTGGGTCAGCTGAGCGAGCTGCTTAAAGAAGAAGGAATAAGCCCCGTGATGATGGCAAAGCTTCGCGGGAACGTTCCTAAACGGGCCAGGGGCAGGTGATACTGATGCCTGACGGAAAGATAACGGAAGTGAGACTGTGGGACATTACCGCAGGCTATGCGTATTGGAACAAGGAACATGAATGCGCGCACTTCCAGTACGCTCCGTCGTTCCTGGAAAAAGGATATGATATTGCACCGATGACCATGCCGCTGTCCAACAGAGTGTTCTCATTCGATTCTCTGAACAGAGAGACATATCGCGGTCTTCCGGGAATGCTCTCCGATTCGCTGCCTGACAGCTACGGCAATGCGCTCATAGATGTCTGGCTTGACGGTAACAACATTTCCAATGCAGCATTCACACCGCTGGACAGACTTTGCTACGTCGGAAAGCGCGGAATGGGAGCGCTTGAGTACCAGCCGGCGCTTTCAGGAAATGCGGACACGGACGGAACGATCGACATAGATATGCTGTCGTCGCTCGCGTCCGAGGTGCTTCGTCGGCGTGACGGTTTCCGCGCGGACCTGAGCGATACGGGATTGCAGGAATTGCTGAGCGTCGGAACGTCCGCCGGCGGAGCGAGACCGAAAGCGGCCATCGCCCTTAACGCAGATACGGGAGAGATACGTTCGGG
>JGI24702J35022_10000766_pt1 | contig 19921 bp, 1 predicted proteins | sample TergutTh196P4_FD_35022 | JGI IMG/M metagenome (IMG submission 35022)
CACGCACTGACCGTGGGCACGGGCCCGTACGGGTGGACGTTCGTCCCCGACGACGAAGCCAACTACACCCAGATTACGGGGAGCGCGACGTTCACCATACTGGCGGACACCCTCGACGACATCACGGTGGGGTCGCTGCCCCTGACCGTGGACTACGCGGACGGGGACGCGTTCGACGCGGACGGCATGGTCATCGTGGCGGGCTTCCTGAGCGGGAACGCGGCGGACGTGACCGGCTACACCGTGACCCCCGCCGCCCTCTCCTACGGCGACACCTTCGTGACCGTGTCGTACGTGTTCAACGGCGTCACCGAGACGGTGACAGTGGGCATAACGGTGAAGTACGGCGTGATGTACACGGTGAACGGCGGGGTGGTGTTCAAGGACCTGTACGACCCCGGCGACCCCGTAACGGTGAGGCCCAACCTCTCCAGGGCGGGTTACACGACCACGGCGTGGTCGGTCCCGCAGGCGCTCGGCGCGGTGGCGGGGGCGTTCTTCATGCCGGCGGCGAACGTGGACATAACCGCCACGCAGACGCCCATCCCCAACTACTACTTCGTGGTCAGGTACGACGCGAACGGAGGGTCGTTCGGCTCCGCGCCGTCCCCGGCATCGGTGCTGCAGGGGGCGACGATAGACGTCCAGTTCTCGAACCTCCCCCAGAGGACGGGGTACGACTTCGAGGGTTGGAGCACGTCGCCCAACGCAAACAGCGCCCAGTACTCTGGAAGCGCGAGCGTGAGGGTCAACTCCGACGTCACGTTCTTCGCGGTGTGGAAGGCCAAGCAGCCCCAGGCGCCCCCCGTCCCGCCCACCGCGCCGGCGACCGGCGGCGAGGGCGTGGTCGTGAGCGGCGACGTCCTTCTGATACTTGCGGTAGCCCTGCTCGGGGCTCTGGCGTTCGGTGGCGCCGTGGCGGTGTTCGCAAGGAGGCGCCAGGGATGAGGAGAGGCGGCTACACAACGAAACGTAAGCATCAGACACTGTCCGTGTTCGCGATAGCTTTCTTTGTGGCATCCGTCGGAGCGTTCGTCCTTTACGAGAGCGGGAATGAAGGCAATGGGTCGATGGCCGCCGATTTCACAGGCTACATACCGATATCGACGCCTCAGGAGCTTGCCATGATCGGCAATGACCTAGGATACCCCCTCTATGGGAAATACTATCTTACAAATGACATAGTCTTCACATCGGGCGATGATACCAATGGCGGGATCGACATCGGTTTATCTGTAACGGTAACCGGAACCAGCCTGGTAGCGACCGTCACGCCCTCAAGCGGAAGTGTCTCGTCCCTGTACGCATGGCTGGGAACATACTCTGACACATATACGAACAGCGACAGTGTGACCCTGACGGGCATCCCCACAGGCATACACACACTGGTTTTAGGAGGGATGGTTGGTTCTGACCCGTTCACGTACTCGATGGAGGTCGACACAGATATAAACAGCACAAGTACGGCTTTCAACAGCAACGGCAACTTCAGCCCGATTGGTTCCGAACCAACGCCATTCACAGGGGTGTTCGATGGCGATGGTCACTTCATATCGGGGATGGAAGTATCTGTGTTCAGCAATACGCTGAATGTATATGCTGGCCTCTTTGGGGTAATATCGGGCGAAGCGCAGATTCTCAATCTCGCCGTAGCCGATGGCTCGGTCACAGCATCATCCTTTTCGTCTTTCGTGTCCGCTGGCGGGGTCGTGGGGTTCGCAAGGGCGAACATATACACCAACTTATCACCTTCGATAACAGTGTCAAACTGTTACAACGCCAGCCCGGTCACTGCGTCAGCGTCAATCCAAAACGGAGAAGCATACGCAGGCGGGATCGTGGGGTGTGCAGACTCGTACGGAGCAAATTCGGTTATAATAACTGATTGCAATAACACGGGTTCAGTCACCGCCCTATCACCTGAAAACGCAAAAGCATGTGCTGGCGGCACCGTGGGGTACGCATACGCATACCCATCCCAATCCTCGATCATATCAACGATATCAATATCGTGGTGTTGCAACTCTGGCTCGGTCATCGCAACATCACCAAAGAACACATCAACTCTATATGCGGGCGGAATAGTGGGGCATGCAATTGCATATGCACCACTATCGTCGATAGAGATACTGGGATGTTACAACTCAGGCTTGGTCATCACATCCTCCCCCCAATCTTATTTGTCATGCGCGGGGGGGATCGTGGGACACGCATCCGCATCTGCGCCTGCCTTCACACATTCAGTGTCAATAACCGTGTATGGCTGTTATAACACAGGCTCTGTGATGATCGCATTGTTGTCACAAATGAATGCACACGTAGGGGGGATCGTAGGGTATGCTTATGCAACCTCTTCAACAGGGGCATACGCAGTTTCGATGACAATATCCAACTGCTACAACACCGGCTCAGTCGCCGCATCAACGTGGTATCCTGCACATGCAGGCGGAATCGTTGGAACCGCATCCACAACACCTCCACAAGGGTCAATACATATCTCTAACTGCTACAGCACTGGCTCGGTCAATGCATCATCACCATCATATAATGCAGTTGCAGGCGGAACAGTGGGGTACGCAGGCGTGTCATCATCTATGACAATAACCAATTGCTATTTCATAGGGGGCCAGATAATCGCTGATTCGATAGGGGATGGTACAGTAACCATCGACGGCAACGGCGGCGGAGCATCGGGAAACCAGAGTTCTGGTGCCAAATCCCCCTCCGATATGGCTCCGAGCCTCGAGGATGCCAAGGATGGGGACTCGATCTACTATACCGGATCGACGATAGTCAACTCTGAGACCATCTACGGGTGGGACTTCGAGGGCACGTGGACGATAGTCTCCGGGGTCAACGACGGGTATCCGATACTCTCATCCTTGCCCCTGCCCCTCCCCGAAGCCCCGGAGAGTAAGACCCTCACAGGCACTGTCTGGGGCGAGGGCATCCCCCTATCCGGGGCGATTATATCGTACAACGGGACATCCACAACCACTGGCCTTGATGGGAAGTACGCCATTACCGTGGGGGCGGAATCCCTCGTTGTCATCACAGACATCAATAGGGACGGCTACACGGTCGACCAAGCGTTGCCTATGATGATCAAGATGACCGACAACAAGGTGCAGGACTTCGAAATGAGCGCGGAGGCATGGACGTTCGAGATAGAGGTTCTCCTCACAGGCGACGGGAGCGTCATGATATACGACGGAAAGAATACGACCGTTCTCACATCGATTGGGCGGATATATTTACCCTTGTCTGAATCGACGATAACGGTCACCGCAGTGAACGGGGGAGACGTTTTCGAAATGTTCGTGTTCGACTCCACCGATGCCGTGTACTTCAATTCCCTGAAACGGCCAATCAACGGCGACATGGTCATTGAGGCATACTTCATCCACCCCGCCAATTATGCAACGATGTACCATGCGGTGGATGTCACCGTGGTAGGCAACGGAACCGTAAGAGTATACAACGATGCCTTCACCAACACAGTGAACGTCCCTCATGCGAGGGTGAACTTCCCCGTTAGTGACCCAACCTTAAAGCTGACGGCGTTTGGCGACACTGATTCGTTCGAGAAGTTCGTGTTCGACTCCACCCACACAACATATGTCGACTACTTGATTCTGCCTATCGCTGGCGACACGACCATCGAAGCATACTTCATCGACACCGCCGATTATACAACGGCGTACTATGCGGCGGACATCGCCGTGACAGGCAACGGAGTTGTAGAGGTATACGACGGCATCCACACAAACATGGTGTATGCCCCCCACCACACAAACATGGTATATGTTCCCCCCTATGCGAGGGTGAACGTCCCCCAGACCGCTACAAGCATAAAGCTGACAGCAATCAACGGCACCGATTCGTTCGAGAAGTTCGGGATAGTCGGCGGCGAATATACGACAAGCTATCTGAACCCGACTACGATCGCCATATCGGCCTATGTCTACATCGCCGCAGTGTTCGGTCAGACTCCCGTCAACTACAATATAACTGTGGATGTGACGGGTACTGGAAATGTGACAGTGACTGGTGCGGAGGGATACTACCAAACGGTCAGCGTAACCTCGACACTCTCTGTGCCCGCATCTGTTGGCTCAGATCTGACGTTCACGGTCTCGACGGCTACGCCCAATGTATTCGTCAGCCTCGCGCTGAACGGCGGCGCGGCGGACAGGAAAAGCCCCATCGCGTACACAGTGGCCAACGGCGACACCGTCTACGCCGTGTTCAACTCGTCCGGCACGCACTACAACATAACCGTGGACATCACAGGCACAGGGAGCGTCACCGTCATAGGTGCCGCTAGCTATTCGCAGACGGTCACATCGACCTCGTTGCTGTCCGTGCCCGTCACCGCCGGCTACAGCCTGACATTCGCCGCCTCGACGACGGGGGCCGACATCTTTGTCAGTTTCACGCTGAACGGCGGAATGGCAAACATAACCAGCCCGCTGACGTACACCGTTACTGACAGTGACACCGTCTACGCGGTGTTCGGCCCAGTGTCCACCTACAGCCTGACCGTCGATTTGACCGGCACTGGCTGGGTGGTTGTGACCAGTGCGAGCGGCTACATGGCGACTGTGACCTCGACCACCACGCTTGCCATTCCAGTGACGGCAGGCTACAGTCTTACCTTCGCCGCCTTCACGACGGGGGTCAATGTGTTCGTCAGCCTGACGCTGAACTCGGGGACGGCTGACAACGCCACCCCGCAGACGTACACCGTGGCTAACGGCGACACCGTCTACGCCGTGTTCGAATACTCTGCTTCCACGTACTACAATATAACGGTGGACATCACAGGCACAGGGAGCGTCACCGTCATAGGTGCTTATAGCTACTCGCAGACGGTCACCGTGACCTCCCTGGTGTCCGTGCCTGTCGCGGCAGGGTACACCCTGACCTTCACGGCCTCGGCCACGTCGCCCAACGTATTCGTCAGTCTCACTCTGAACGGCGGGATGCCGGACAGGGCCAGCCCGCAGTCGTATACACAGGCCAATGGCGACACCGTCTACGCCGTGTTCGACTCCTCGGCCTCAACGTACTACAACATTGTGGTGGACGTGACTGGCGCGGGCATCGTCGCCGTAACCGGTGCTGGCTATTCGCAGATCGTCAATATCACATCGACGGTGGCGGTGCCCGTCACTGCCAGCTACGGCCCGATTTTCACCGCCTTGACTACGGGTACGAACGTGTTCGTCAGCTTCAATCTGAACGCTGGAACACCAGACTACGTCAGCCCGCGCACCTATGCGGTGGCCAACGGCGACACAGTCTATGCGGTGTTCGGCTCGTCCGCAACACGTTATAACATCGAAGTGGATGTGGTCGGCACTGGGAGCGTGACCGTGGCTGGTACGGGGTACTTGTATACAGTCACCGTAAAGGCGCTGCTGTCCGTGCCTGTGACGGCCGGCTACAGCCTGACATTCTATGCGTTTACGACGGCCCCCAACGTGTTTGCTGGGTTCATCCTGAACGCTGGAGCAGACGATAGGGCCAGCCCGCAGACATACACCGTAGCAAATGGCGACACAATCTACGCAAGGTTCGATCCGTTTGCCACGTCAAACTACAACATTTTAGTGGACATAACGGCGTATCCGTCGGGCGCCGGGAGCGTCACCGTGACGAGTCCGGGCGGCTACAGCAGGACCGTTTCCGTGACGTCCCTGGTCTCTGTGCCCGTCTCCGAGGGGTACAGCCTGACCTTCTCGGCATCCTCGACGGCACCCTATGTGTTTGACAGCTTCGCCCTGAACGCTGGAGCAGACGACAAGGTCAGCCCGAAGACGTACATGGTGGCGAACGGCGATGTTGTCTACGCGAGGTTCATAGATCCAATAGTCCAACCCCCTGCATTCACTTTGGGCATCAATATAAATCCCGTATATGGCGGGACGATAGACTTGTACATCGACGGCACGTTCGATGCCACTGTGATAACTTCGTACTCGATAACCTTATCAGACGGCGCGGTCGTCTCGCTGACGGCTACGCCTGCGTCAGGCATGTCGTTCTATAAATGGACATTCAACGGCACTGCCCCTGCCCTGACCAGCGGGTCGGTGTCCACTGCGGCGATCGAGTTTATGCTCGACGACAACTATGATATCACTGCGAGCTTCGCGGACACAGCGGACATAGTTCAGATAACTCTCTTGTCCTACCCGGCAGGTGCTAACCTTTTCTATACGATAGGCTCGCTCGCCGAGATGCCGTACACCACACCGTTCAATGTATCTATCTCGGAAACTCTGAATATAAGGGCCGAGGCGACCCACAGCTCCATCTCCGGCGCGTTCGTGAGGTGGGAGACGTTCGCCGGCGCGGTGGCCATGTCCGCCTCGATGCCCGTCACCCCCTTCGGTGCGTCCATGGAGTTCTACGCGCTCTACGATACGTCCGGCGGCACGGATCTCCTGGCGGTGACTCTCGCCCAGACGGGCGGTGCCTCCTCGGCGCTGGCATATACATTGAATGGCGCGTACTTCATCTATACCGCACCCTTCTACGCTCTCTTGAGTGACACCCTCTCGCTGTCTGCGTCAGCGGTGTCAGGCTACACCTTCCTCTGGTGGGACAACGGCACGGCTATCGTGTCTCTTGGTGCTGTGTCCCTCCAGATGTCCATAGCGGGGTATGCAAGTGCCGTGACATTTACAGCTTGGTTCGCTACGGTCGCGAACGCGGTGCAGATAACCCTCTCGTCCACCCCGGCGGCCGCCGACCTGTTCTTCACGATAGGCTCCCTCGCCGAGGCCGCCTACACGGCGCCCTTCAACGTCTCGACATCCGAGTCCCTGGGCATAAGGGCCGAAGCGACGCACAACGTTTCCTCCGATGTGTTCCTGAGATGGGAGTCTGGTGGTGTCCCGGCGTCGTCTTCCGCAACGATGTCGGTAACACCCTCCGGGGCGTCTATGGTTTTCGATGCCGTCTACGGATCGCCTGGCTATTCAACAGTGACCATCACAGGCACTGTCTCCGACGGTGTAGATCCCATAGAGGGGGCTGTCGTTTCATATGACGGGACGTCCACCACTACCAATTCTGAAGGCAAATACGCCATAATAGCAGAGTATGGATCCACCGTGACGATAACAGGCGTCACAAAAGACGGTTACACCGTGTTCCAGTGGCTGCCGATGGAATTCACAATGACAGGGGACATCGTGCAGGACTTCGAGATGGGCAGGAACGGCCTCACCGTATCCGGGAGGGTGACCGTGGACGGTACGGCAAAAGGCGTAAAGGGCGCGACCGTCGAATACACTGTGAACGGTGTGCAGCACTGGGCCAGCACGGCATTCGACGGCACCTACAGCTTAATGATGGCGTTCGCTGGCGACACGGTCGTCATCACAGGTGTGTCGTGCCCAGAATACACCCTGGCATCAGGGACGGTGCCCTCGCAGCCTTTCACCACCGATACAGACGGCGTGGACTTCACCATGATCGCAGACTTCTTCACTGTGTCCGGGAAAGTGACCGTGGATGGAACAGGCGCAAGCGTAGTCGGCGCCACGATAACATACACTTTAAACGGATGGCAGACAGATGAAACCACCTATGCCGACGGCACTTACGAGATATACGCGAACAAGGGCGACGTCATAACCATAATCGGTGTGTCCAAAACAGACCATGACCTGGTGTCAGGGACGATACCATCGCCGCTTTTCACCTCGGACGCCGACAATGTGGACTTCACAATGAGCCTGGACTATTCCGGGTTCATCGCTATACGCGACCCATGGGAGCTCGCTATGATAGGCAACGACCCCCTGTACCCGCTGGAAGGCGGTTATTACCTAGCCAATGACATATTTTTCAATTCCGGAGACGACACCAATGGCGGAACGGACATAGGCATCTCGGCGATAGTGACAGGGACAACAATAAGCGTCACGCTCTCCCCCTCAAACGGAAGCGTCACCTCCATGTACGCATGGTTCGGGAATCTCTATGCGTACTCTATGAACAACTCTGTGACGCTGACAGACATCCCGCAGGGGAGATACGTGCTGACCGTGGGCGGCATGCTGGATTCGTCCACGCCTTTCGCTTATTCGGTCGAGATAGATGCCGCCACATCGGGCGAGAAGGCCGGCGTAGTGTTCAACAGCAATGGGAACTTCGACCCGATCGGTTCGGCGTACGACCCATTCACGGGGATATTCGAAGGAAGAGGCCACATCATCTCAGGGATTAGCGTGTCTGTATTGGCTCAGGACTGGGCGTACAGCGGCGGTCTTTTCGGAGCCACATCAGGCGCAAAGATATACAACACAGGCGTGGTGGATGGCTATGTGATATGCATAGACGCATCTGCAGGAGGCATAGTCGGTTTCAGCGAGAACACGTCGGTAACTGACTGCTTTAACACATGTCTGGTCATGTCATCCACTTCAGCGGCAGGCATAATTGGCAGTGCACCAGCCTACGGAGGCGCCGTTGTGATAACCGACTGTTTCAACGCAGGGGCGATAGCGGCATTAGGGACATCAGATTACACACACACTATTGCGGGTGGCATAGTGGGCGACTTATACCCTTTGAGAGGAGCAACTGTTGCTGACTGCTACAATGTGGGCGTCATCACGGCATCTGCGGTAACGTCAACTACGTCCGCCAACGCTTATGCGAATGCTGGTGGCATAGCTGGTTTAACAAATGGTACATTCGGGCCTATTTCAATAACTGATTGTTTCAACAATGGCACAGTAGCGGCTTCTATGTCGGCACTGATGACACCATACTACGTGGGCGCAAGCGCGGGCGGTATTGTGGGGTGGTCTGCCCAACCGGTTTTATTCATGACCAACTGTTACAATGCCGGCTTGGTTGAAGCGTATGCGGCACCCTCAGCGGACGCGCATGCAAACGTAGGCGGCATGATCGGATATGGCGGCGCCACGGCAATCACCAACTGCTACTCATTGGGCAACAGTACGGTTGTGAATGGCGAATTCCAAGATTTCTTTTATTATTCGGCGGATATCATCGATGGTTACAAGTGGTGGTCTTTGAGGGATGGCATTCAGGGTTCGGGCACAAAGTATGCGCCCCTGATGACGCCCAGCCTCGCGGTCGCGAGGAGCGGGGACTCCGTCTACTACACCGGAACAACATTGATCAACTCCGAACCAATCGGAGGGTGGGACTTCTACAACAAATGGCGGATAGTCCCGGGGGTGAACGACGGGTACCCGATACTCCGCTCGTTCCTCGATTTCGGTTCCGACACGGTAGTCCTCACAGGCACCGTCTCTGTATGGAACAACCCCTTCGAATCCACTCCGTTAGGGGGTGTCGTCGTTCAATACGGCGGAACGTCTACGGTTACAGACTCCGAGGGCAAATATGTTATTGCCGTACAACGTGGATCCGTCCTGACCGTAACCGATGTCGTCATGGCGGGTTACGAAGTGGACCAGCTGTTGCCCATGGTGTTCACGATGACAGGGGACAAGGGGCAGGACTTCACAATGAGCGTCGACACTGGAGAAAGGTTCTCCGTGTCCATCGACACCGTCAGCCCTGGATCAAAGGCCGGGCAGGTGAGGTACTCTTTCGACAACGGCAACACATGGAGCGATTGGGGAACACAGTTCCATCTTTCCGATGTTGTCGGGGGGAGGAACATAACTGTTGAGATGAAAGTGGAAGAACCATGCAAGTTCTCATACTGGATGGCGGAATGGGCATCCCTCCACTATAGTAGCTCTCAGTGGGCCCCCCAATTCAACAGTCAGGTGATAGGCGACGTGAACATTACCGCTTATTTCACCGACGACAGCCCCAAGAGCCTGAAGGTCAACGTAAACGACCCGCAGATGGGGTTCGTCGTGCTTAGTCTGAACGACATCACATTCCCCGTTTTTATTCAAGACACGCAGACATTCTATATGACTGTGAATACGGTTGTGTACCTTAAGCCAAATTATACTCAACCCTACCGTTTCACTCACTGGGTCGCTGACCATTATATAGGGATAGACCCTGTACCAAACCCCTTTGACCCTAACCTGACCTTCAGTATGGACGGGGATAAAGAGGTCACCGCATTCTTCGGGGCGGCTCCGAGTCTCCCTAGCGGTATATCCACTGCAGATGAGCTGTATCTTCTCGCGGAATATACGAATGAAGGACGGATATACGGAGGGGATTTCTATCTTCTTAACGACATAAACCTGAACGACCTGTCGCCGGAATACAAAGAGAGGATTAACTGGAGTGAGAAAGGATGGTTGCCGATAGGATATCGGAACGTTTTCTACGGGAGCTTTGACGGTTGTGGGTACAAGGTCACTGGGCTTTGGATAGACCGCGAAGAAAGCGTGGGGTTGTTTGGTGCTATGAATGATGGTACAATAGTAAACTTGGCTGTGGAAACAGACTCTGTGAAAGGGGTTTCAGGCAGAGGAAGTGTGGGGGTGCTGGTGGGGACAGTGTACAACGGCATCATCGAGAATTGCTATGCCAGTGGCGAGATAAACATCTCCGACACGGATGGAAATGCGTGGGATTATGTCGGGGGCCTTGTAGGTTCGTTCTCTGGCAACAGGCTCTTCGGTAGCCATTCATCCGTCAACATCAAAGTCGAATCAAACAAGGTATGGTATGTCGGGGGTTTTGTTGGATACGTCGGTTACTTGGCAGAGGTATCAGAGTGTTATTCAGAGGGGAGCATCGCGATAACGATTACGGAACTATACGAGCATAATGTCGAAGTCGGCGGGTTCGCAGGGATAATCTCTGGGGCAACCGTCACAGATTGCTACACCCAGTGCAACATAATGCATGACGCTGAAGATGCGATATGGTCTGCATCGTTTGACACGATTTTGTTCGAATTCTTTTATGGGATACCCCCATCAAGTGGTATAGTCGGAGGATTCGCAGGAAATATTAGCTATTCAAGTGCATACTATGAATATGAGGACACATATATAGAATGGAACAGCACCGTGACCAACACCTTTGCTGGAGGGAAGACAATCACGCATGGGGATGTCTGGGTCGGGGGATTTGCTGGCAGAATGACCGGTTCCGCCAACGTATCCGGCAACTATTATATCCAGGGCGAATATCACGATGTCGGCGCGAGGGTGGTTCAGGACATCAACCACAACGGCATCGATGACCTCACTGAGGAATGGTACATCAACCAATCTGGCCTGGACACGGACGGTGATGGGGCTTCCGATTTGATGGAGATCGCATACGGCAGCGACCCTAATGACCCCAACAGCATACCTGGAGACATAGACGGCGACGGCATACCGGACTGGCTGGATCCCGACTATGTCATCCCCCAGCATGAGGTGCTGTCCAAGATCGGTATCGATGTCGCTGGCGCGGAGCCGCTGACGGGGACCGAGATGACACAGATGTCGTCCTTCGCCGGATGGGACACGACTGATGTCTGGGGGATATACGAGGGGCACGGGCACCCATTCCTCCTGGCGTTCGGCAACGACCTACTGGTCGCGCCGCTGAACGCTCAGGCAACCGACTACCAGATAATCGATGGGGGCTCCAACTACGACCCCGCGCGCCCCTTGCAGTTCATATTCACGACCGACAACGGGGAGAAGGTCCTGGACCGTAGCGCGGAGAACGTGGGCTACTACCAGGTATCCGTGCTGAGGGACCTGTACACGATAACGACCTCCGTCATCGGAGGCAGCGTCACGCCCACCGCAAACGTGGGCGCGGGCGGCGACTGGACGGTGTCCTTCTCCCCCTCGCCCGGGTTCCAGCTGGAATCCGTGAAGGTGGACGGGGCGTACCTCACCCCCACCGAGATGGGCCTCGGCTACTACACGTTCTACAACGTGCTCATGAACCACACGGTCGAGGTCGTGTGCACCCAGACGTCCTACTACTACTCGCTCGTGATCGAGAGGTCCATCCCACAGGCGGGCGCGGTGTACGTGACCGTCGACGGGACGACCTCCCCGTACGGCGGCCTGCGCAGCATCCTCTCCGGGAAAGAGGTGACCATCGAGGCCATCCCATCTTCGGGGTACGTGTTCATGTATTGGAACATGGACGCCGAGTGCATAGGCGATGCGTCCGTCACCTTCACGATCGACCACGACACCGCCGCCATAGCGGTGTTCGCCTCCGAGGAGGTCGTGATCGACTGGAAGGCCCTCACCGTCCTCCCCGCCCAGGGGGGCAAGATAAGGTACTCGTGGAACGACGGCGACCTGATGCAGGACATCACTGGCTATGCGGACACCCGCGTCCCCGGAGGGGTCGAGGTCACGTTCTCCGTCATCCCCGACGAGGGGTACGAGTTCTCCAAGTGGACGGTCGACGGCGCGAGGTACGGCAGCCTATCCACGGTGCACCACATCATGAGTGAGGACATGACGATCGGCGCGGAGTTCGCCATAATGACGTTCGACGTCACCCTTGTTTCGGGCGACGAGTACGACATCGCCCCCTACGGCGGCTCCACGTCGCCCGTCGAGTACAACGGGGACTTCACGTTCCAGGTCGTTCCCCATGCGGGGATAACGGCCAAGGACTACGCGTTCGTGAACGGGAAGAAGATCCAGCTGGACAACGACGGCAAGTTCACGGTCACGGGGATCAAGGAGAGGATCTCTGTGACAGCGCCGTCGCCGGTGAAGTACTACATCGGCCTCATGCAGGGCGACGGCTACGTCCTGGAGGGGGTTGGCTCGACCTCCCCCGTCAACCCCGGGGAGTCGTTCACCTTCAAACTGACGGTGCTCAACGGCTACACGGTCGGCTCTGTGAGGGTCAACGGGATCGAGGTGGCGCTCGGTATCGACCATACATACACCATAACCAACATTCAAGACAACAAGAGCGTCTCTGTCGGCCTGATAAAGTACGCGGTCACGCTCTTCAACGGGCCGCATTACAAACTGGCTCCCTATGAAGGGCAGGTCACTTCAAACAACGTGTACTGGTGCAACTACGACGAGGACTTCTTCTACACCCTCACGGTGGACGCAGGGTACGTGTACGCTTTCGTGCTGGTGAACGGGGAGCCCGTCGAGCTGCAGGGCGGCATCGGGCACATCAAGGTCAACGGGACGAAGACGGTGACCGTCGAGGGCGTGGAGCTGGAGCGTTTCGATGTCACCCTTCAGGACGGCACAGGGTATATGCTCAGTTCGAGCCAGGGCCCCACCGTGGGGTACGGCGGGGACTACAAGTTCTACTTCTTCGTGGAGAGCGGTTACAGTGCGAAGTACGCGCAGATAAATGTGAACGGCCAGTTCTACTGTTTCGCCGGATCCACCGGGTGGTACACGATAAAGAACATCCGGAGCGACGTAGAGATAAGCGTATCCGGCGTCAAGCCCGCATACACTGTCACCATGTCCCGCGGCGAAGGGTACGTTGTGTCCCCATCGGGGTACATGTACTCTGTGACGGAACACGATTCGTTCGAATTTAACATAAGGGCGGCGGCCGGGTACACGGTCGAGGACATGGTCGTGAGGGTCGACGGAGCCGCTCTGGTTCCATATGCAACCTACAACGGGACCCAATACTACAGGATAAACGACATCACCGGGAACAAGGTCGTCACGGTAGAGGGTGTCAAGCACCTCTACAAGGTGAGCCACGTCGGGGCGAGCGGAGTTACGTTCTCCCCCGTGAACGGGTCGTCGTCCACTGTGAAGGAGGGCGGTTCATACCAGTTCAAGCTCACTGTGCTGTACGGGTACGACGAATCCTCCCTTGCAGTGACTGTGAATGGCACCCCCATCTTCCCCGACTCCAACGGGATCTACACAATATCCCCAGTACTGGAGGACAAGGAGATCGAACTCAGTATCAGCCGCGTCTATTTCACGGTGGAGGTCCTGCCAGGGACAGGGTTCACCACATCGCCGGGGCCAGGCACCTACGTGTACTACCTCGGGCAGACGCTGAGGTTCTCCTACACAGTGGACACCGCCAACGGTTACGACGGCGCATCGGGCACGGTGTCCATCAACGGCACCGCCATAGGGAACGGTCCCCGGGAGTACGTGCGCACGGTCACCGAGAACATGGTGGTATCGGTGAGCGGGGTCGCTCTCAGGCAATACAGCATCACCGCCGGGGCCGGCGTAGGCTACACCATCTCCGGCCCCCCTGCCACCGTAGGCTGGGGGAGCGACTTCGGCTTCACCGTCACGATGGACGCCGGGTTCGTCGCCAAGGACGTCAAGGTGAACGGCGTGTCGTTCGGCTCGGACACCACCACGCCCTTCATGATCTTCGGGGTCAAGGAGAACAAGCACATAACCGTCGAGCTGCTCCAGTACAGCGTAACCCTCCATCAGGGCGCCCGCCACACCGTGAGCGCATACGTGGGGTCGAGTTCCCCCGTGAACCCTGGCGAGTCCTTCACCTTCCAGGTGAGCGTCGATCCAGGGTACAAGTTCGATTATGTGAGCGTCAACGGCCAGCGCATCGACCCGGGCGACCTGGTGAAGGTGGACGAGAACACCTACAGGTACACCATATCGGACATCCAGGGCAACAAGGACGTCCGGGTGGGGCTGGTGTCATACACTGTATACTTGTACCAGGGCGAGGGATACAAGATCCTGCCCCTCAACCAGACCTCGGCGGGAGGTTACAGCGTTGTGACCAGGGACGTGCTCGTAGGCGACCCCCCGCTCGTGTTCACGGTCACGATAACCGACGGGTACAAGGCCAACGCACAGGGCCTCCTCGTGAAGTCCAGCGGGTCGATGCCCCAGTTCGTAAGCTCAAGCGGGCCCGTGTACACATACACCGTGGCGGTGACGGGGGACACGGTCCTGACAGTGGAGAACGTGGAGCCGAAATACTACACGGTCGACCTCATAGAGGGCGACAACTACACACTTGCCCCGATGGCGGGGTACGATTCGCCGGTCAGGCACGGCGGGAGCTACAGGTTCACGCTCACCCCCGACACCGGATACACGGCGGAGGACGCAAGGGTCTATGCCAACAACGTCCTCCTGAGCAAGACCAACGGGTACTACGCCATACAGAACATCAGGGCGGACCAAGTGGTCACCGTCACATACGTGAAGGAATTGTTCTCTGTGTCCGTCTCGCCAGGGGCAGGGGTGTACCTCAACACGACTCCGGGGCCCGGCGCATTGAAAGAAGGCTCGAGCTTCACCATCAGATACATGAGCGGACACACAGGATACAACATTTCCGGGGTGTCCGTGTACCTGGACGGGGCAAAGATAACGAGCCTCCCCTTCACCTTCACGGTGACTGGCAATCATGTCATTACCACGGATACAGCGACCAGGCTCAACTATAACGTGATCGTGAGCGTGTACGACGGGTATTCGCTGGCTCCGCAGGGACTGTTGTCATCCCCGGTAGATTACGGGGGTTCATTCACCTTCAAGGTCGTGCCTGGAACATACGGTCTGGATGCGGCTGTGGTGACCGTCGACGGGGTCGTGCGCCAGCTGAGCTCGGAAGGGACGATCACCATATCCAATATAACCAAGGATGTCAAGGTCAGCGTCTACGCCAAGAGGTACGACGTTAAGGTAAGCAGCTCCACGGCGTACCAGATCGACACTGGCGGTAGCCAGTCCTACACACTCAAAGATGGGTACGTGTGCTTCAGGGTCGTCCACGGGGAGGCATTCTCATTCGGTCTGACCCCCAACATAGGGTACGACATCTCGATGGCGTACTGCACATCCGACATTGGCTACTACTACCAGGACAACAACGGTGTGTTCACGATACCCAGCGTCACCCAGGACGTGACCATGGACGTGATCGGGGCGAAGCGCCTCAGTTTCACCATCACCCTGATCGAGGGGCTGGGCTGCAAGCTCACTCCGTTGTACTCTACCACCGTCTATTACGGGGATGACTTCATGTTCACACTCACCGCTACGGCGGGCTACTCGGTACAGAACGCATGGGTGGAGGTCGACGGGGCCGCCTGGACGGGGACTAACGGCGAATACGTCATAGCCAACGTCACATCGGACAAGACCGTGGCGGCAGGCGGCGCAGAGGTAGTGATCCCCAAGTACGGGGTGTTCCTCACGCAGACCCAGCACGTCCAATTATACGGCGTGAACGGCTCGAGCACGCCCGTCACCGCAGGAGGCTCCTTCACCTTCAAGGTGGAGGTGGACCCGCCGTACATCCTGAAGTCTGTCACGGTGAACGGGGTCCCGGTCACCTTGGACATGAACGGGGAGTACACGATCGCGTCGATCCACTCCGACCAATGGGTCTACGTGAACCTATTGACATACAACGTGAGCCTGGTCAACGGCACCGGGTACAAGCTGGTCACCTACCCCACTCCTGGCATGAGCACGACCGTGTACAGCGGGGAGAGCCTGAGCTTCACCCTCCAGTCAGAAGAGGGGTACACCCTAGAGGACGCCCTCGTGTACGACAACGGTGTGAGAATCTATCCGAACATCGCCGGCATCTACACGATATCGAACGTCACGGGCGACCACACGGTGTTCGCGACGGGGGTCAGGCTGCAGGAGTTCGATGTGAGCTTCATACAGGGGACAGGGTACTTCCTGGATACGGACTCCCCCTTCACCCTCCAGTATGGGGACGACTTCACGTTCTGGCTGATGGCTTTGCCAGGGTACAATATCGCCGGCGCGATAGTTCAGGTCAACGGTGAGCCGCTGAAGAGAGGCGGGTCGTTGAACGGGAACATATACTACACTATAAAGGACATCAAAGAGGACAAGGTCATCACGGTGACAGGCGTGGAGAGGCAGCTCTTCATCGTAAAACTGACGCAAGGCACAGGGTACACTCTGTCTCCGGAGGGCGGGTCGTCATCCCCTGTGCAGTACGGAGGTTCGTATTCCTTCACTCTGGAAGATTTGACGGGGTACGACATATCCCAGGCGTCCGTGTGGGTCAACGGCATCATCAAGCTGCCGGATCCGGACGGCGTGTACAGGATAACGGACATAACCTCCAACTTGACCGTGACCGTGACAGGGGTGAAGGAAGTGCCTCAGCCCTGCGTCCTCTCCGTGTCCTATGCGGACTACGGGGCCGTCCTTTGGGCGTACCGGTCGTCGGACGGCATAGACTTCGCCGGCGTCGGTCCCGGCACGGTTAACCTGTACGCGGGCCAGACGGTCGCCTTGGAGGCAGTGCCCGACGACGGCTACCTCTTCGACAGCTGGATCGTCATATCGAACGGCAAGACGTCGAAGTACTCCGCTACGAACATATCCCTTAAGATGTCCGGCGACGCGACGGTGACCGCGATCTTCAAGCCGGTCCCGCCCGAGTACTTCACCGTGACGGTGGCCCAGTCCCAATACGGGACCGTGGCGTGGATGTGCGAGGGCGACTCCTTCTATGGGTACGGCGACATCAGGAAGGAGTCGGGCACGGTCCTCCTCCTCATCGCAGAAGGCAACACCATCAACGGCGTCAGGTACACCCTGGACTTCTGGAAGGTGTCGTACAGTGTCGACGGCTACACCTACTCGTTCAGCACCGGCGACTCCACGCTGGTGCTCGAGCTGGAGCACGACACCACGGTGACGCCGATATTCAAGGCGGCGCCGAACGAGGTGTACAGGGTAGAGGTCGTCCCAACAGTGAACGGCAGCGTCGAGTGGATTGCGGGCGGCAGGGCCGGCACGTCCTCTTTCGACGCAGAGGACGGCACCGTGGCGACGTTCAAGGCGATCGCGGACGAAGGCCACTCCTTGTCCTATTGGCAGGTGGACGGTCTGGTGTACATGGATAGCGAGATCAGTGTGACGGTCGACGGGCCGAAGACGGTATGGGCGGTGTTCAAGGCCGAGCCGACCGTCACGGTGCAGTTCGACACGGGCGCAGGTTCGCCTGTGCAGAGCCAGACCATACCCTTCGGTGCGGCCGCGTCCCCGCCGGCGGACCCGGTGTGGGCGCAGCACGAGTTCTCGTACTGGGAGCTGGGCGGCGTGAGGTATGACTTCTCCGCGCCGGTCACTGAGGACATAACCCTCACGGCCGTATGGGAATGGGGCAAGGTCACAGGGCTGACCGATGTCGTGAACTTCACGGCGGAGTTTAGAGGGGGATACGTCGGGGAGACCGTCCCGATCACCTTCGCCATAACGGAGAACACAGGGTTCAACAGCGCGGGCATAAGGCTCTACCTGGGCACGTCCCTCACGCTGGAGGGCGCGGAGGTCGTCGGTCCGTACTCCGGGTTCAGCCTGTATGTGGTGGGCACGACGGTGTTCCTTGAGGCTCCCACCTTCGACAACACGACTGCAACAGGGGAAGCGTTCGTCGTCTGGGTCAGGATAACTGGCGCTGACGATGTCGGCATAGGCATCAGCAGTGTCGGTGTCGCCTGCGTGCCGGACACCTTCGGTCCCGGCGCGAAATGGACGGTCGACGAAGTGATCATCAACGGCACGCAGTGCAACGACCCCTCGGTGCAGGCGGCGGCGGTCGGAGAGGTGTTCTCCGTGAAGGGCGCGATAGCCGGACACCGCGTCGGCGACTCCGAGCTCGCCGATGGGTACGTGTGGCTCGACCCGAACGCTGTGTTCGCTGTCGGCGAGCATGGGTACGACGCGCTCAACACCGTGTCGAACACCGTGTTCATGCTGATCGTCGACGCGGCGGCGCCGCAGATGCACACCGTCGCCTTCGACAGCGACGGCGGGACGCCCGTCCCCAGCGCGTCGGTGGAGCACGGCTTCGCCGCAACGGAGCCGGCGCCCCCCTCCAAGGGCAACTACGTGTTCGCAGGGTGGTACATAGACGGCGTAAGGTATGACTTCGCGACAGCGGTCACAGGGGACATCACCCTCAAGGCGGCGTGGGATCCGGTGTTGTACTACGTGTCCATCTCCCCTGGCAAGCATGTGGGGGGGCTGCTCACGAGCACCAACGGCATAGTCTGGAAAGCATACACCGGCTCTGTCGCCGTTGCATACGGCGGCGACCTGTGGGTGAGGGCATCTATCGACGCAGGGTACCTGCTGGAGGGCTGGGGCGACGGCACGACCGTCAATCCGTACCACCTGGCCACGGTCGGCGCGGACATCTCGCTCACCCCCACAGCCAAGCTCGACGCCAACTACACTATCATCAGCGCGCTGGAGAAGACCGTTAGGATGGGCAAGTCCCCCGACAGGGTCGGGGAGAGGCTGGACATCCCCTCTACCGTCGAGATCGGCGGAGAGGTGTACACGGTGACCGAGATAGCATCGGACGCCTTCGACGACCTCGTCGGGGCTGAGTCCATTTCCGTCCCGTCAACGGTAACGAAGATCGAGCCGGGCACCTTCTCCGGGCTGACCGACCTGAAGATTGTGGCGGTCGCGGACGGCACCCTTGTCCCCAACGATGCCTTCGACTCCGGCGCACAGACGGTGGTGGCGTTCTATTCGGGTGCAACATCCGTAGAGGCGTCGATCAACGGCGGCATCGTCAGCATCAACGTTCCCGAGACGGATCCCGGGATGTTCGTGAGGAGGATAAGCGCAGGGAGCACGAGCGGCGGGCACGACCTCGACTCCTCCGGCTCAGGAGGCGTCTGGGCGTTCAACAGCGCCGGGCTGGACGAGGTGTACGTGCATGTCGTCCAGGTAAGCGAGGTGCTGGTGGGGGACATCGACAACAGCGGCAATATAAGCCTCGGCGATGTCATGCTGCTCAGGATGTTGCTCGCAGGATATGATATGGACTATGACAAGGGATTGGCTGATGTGGACAATAACGGCAATATCACCCCAGCTGATATCCTGTTCCTCAGGATGATACTCGCAGAGCTGGTCGAGAGGCCGGAGTATGAGTGGTCGTAAGGCACCGCCGCCGACATCGGGCCCCGCAAGGGCGCCCGGGCCGGTCAAACGGCGAATGGCGGGCGGGG
>JGI24702J35022_10000767_pt1 | contig 19917 bp, 11 predicted proteins | sample TergutTh196P4_FD_35022 | JGI IMG/M metagenome (IMG submission 35022)
CACTCCAACAACACACGCCGCCGCCCCAACCCGAATAATTCCCGTCTATGATGCCACCGCTGATTATCAGCGGGCCTTCGGCAAGTATGCCTCCTCCGCTGCTGCTTTCACCCTCTCTGCCACTTTCACCCTCTCGGCCAATGCTGTTATTGTTTGAAATCGTGCCACCCTCAATCAAAACATCACACCAGATATATATACCACCACCCCACCCTGAACAGTTGCCATCTATAAGAGCTGTACCTCTGATTGTTAGTGAACCCTCCATAAACATACCGCCGCCAGCAGTTCCTGAGGTATTACTAGATATTGCACCGCCATCAATTAGTACAGCCGACTTATCAGTGACTCCGCAAATACCACCCCCAAAATTTTCCGCATAGTTATCGGCTATGAGGGCTGTATGTCTAATCTCTAGCGATCCTCTGAACTCAATGCCACCGCCTTCAATTGAGGTGTTGTTTGAGATTGTACCACCTTCTACCAAGGTAACTCCCATATCTTTAGCGTAGTACACGCCCCCGCCATATTGCGCATTATTTCCGTTTATGGTTCCACCACTGATGGTAAGTGAGCCGTTAGCGTACACACCACCACCAAATTTGGCATCGTTTCCGTCTATGATCCCACAGCTGATGGTAAGCGGGCCGTTGGCATATATACCGCCGCCAGAGGTGTTAGCTGTATTGTTCGAGATCGTGCCGCCCTCTATCTGTACTGGCTCCGTATCGCTGGCGTTGCACACGCCTCCCCCCCAAGTCGCCTTGTTCCCATCTATTGTTCCACCACTAATGGTAAGCGGGCCTTTGGCATATATTCCACCGCCACCGTTATTGCAAATATTATTCGAAATTGTACCGCCGGACATGGTGAGTTCACTGTCAGCATAAACAGCCCCTCCCCATGTGTCGTTAGTATACCTGCAATTTTGAATATTAATGCTCTGGATTGTGATATCTTTGTAGATTGCGATGCCGCCTGAGTTTGGCGTGGAAGCTCCGTTTCCGTTAAATTGGATATCGTCGGATGAATTGATTGTTGTTATGTTTGAGCTAGCGGCAATTGTAAAATGTCTGTTTCCGGCTCGTGGAAGGATGTAACATGCGCCCGGGATTGAACGTAAGAGAGTGAGCGCGGCGCTGTTCGCTGGTGTATTAGCAGCAGGTGTGGTGGTCATGACATGTATACCAGCCGGCAGATTGACAACTATTGTATCGTTCGTCGTATCGGCTAAAGCAGTCTGGAAATCCTCAATGGTGGTGACAGTGGTGGACACAGTTGATGTTTCCACGATTTCGTTAGTTGTTTTGACAGTCGGTGACGCTTCCGTAATACTACCTGTTTCGGAGCTTGAAACGCTGCATTCGTCTCGCTCAATTATATGATTTTCTGCGTTGAACCACCCTGTAAAGCGTTGTACCCGTTCATTCGTTGTTTGGACGGCATAGTCAGTTACGTTCACCATCCGTATCGCGTTGTGGTTAGCACTGGCTTCAATGGTTGAACACCTGTTGTCGTTGATATAGTCGGTCATGTATTGTCTGGAATTTGGACATACCATAGCGAGTGGGAGCTGAATTATTGTCGCCAAATCTTCGCTATATGTAACACGAAATTGAACATTGGTCGCCTGTGTGGATATTCCAGACAGCAATCCTCCGATCACTACGATGGTCAAAAGCAAACTAAAAATCTTTTTTTTCATTTTTCTCTATCTCCTAAAGCTTGTTATTTATTTAATGTCTGATTTATGTCATATCGGCGTATAGATGCAATTCCGTTTATCCTCCTTTCTCTCTACTAAAGTCCCCGACTTAACTTGGAAAACCCTATTTTGAAGGGGTACTTGAGGTTGGTAATTCGTGTCAAAATGTTGATCTATTTGGGCCCAAGAATCTCATATCCCGGCCACTCAGCCAGATGCCTTGCTAAATACAGCGCGTCAAATGCATCCACAATACCGTCGTTATTTACATCGGCGGCTAATGAGATTGTTTCATATCCCGGCCATCCCGCAAGGTGTCTTGCTAAATACAGCGCGTCAAATGCATCCACAACGCCGTCGCCGTTTACATCGCCATAAACGATGTCGCTTACGGCAATCTTGCCAGGTTCATTATCGTACTGCGAGCTGTTCAAGGCTCCTCGCGAGTCCCCCACTGAGGAGAATGATAAGGTTATAGCGGCATCCCCGGCGGGAGCGTAGTTTTTCACACGGAGTTTCAAAGTTACCAACGTACCGCTCTGTGTGGTGATGCCATTTAGATCCATAAAATAGAAGGTAGCCGAATTTATACCGATCGAACCAGGTGTTGACAGCAGTGGAATAAATCCGCCCAGTGTCCAAGGGTGTGTGGCTGCGTTGTTGGGGACATACGTACCCAAATTCTGCCATTCCAGCCTAGTGCTGTCGAACGTGACAGTTACTGCTACAGCATCCAAGGCATTGAAATTGTTGGCGATGTGAATTGGGACTAGAACTTCCTTGCCTACCGATGATTGAACGTTGCCAACGGAAAATATCAGATTTGGTGGAGGCAATGAGAGGGTAATCTCTGTGCTGACAAGCGCCAAGCCAGCGTCGTAATTATCATTGGCTTCTGTACGGGCATATACGTAATATGTTGTATCCGCATTGAGGTCGCTAAACGTTGTGCCGTTTTGCCACCCGCTTAACGGTGTAGCCATACCTGACGTACTGATTGTGTATTCAACGCTCTGCCCAGTCGTTCCGGCGTTGGTAACAGCGTTGACCGTAACGCTATTTGCGGTTTTGCTCTGTATTATAGGCGCGCCACTAACAGCTGCGCCGTCGCCTCTAGCTACCGTACTGGCTATAATCGTTCCCGTGGGTATGATTGCGATTGTAGCGTCAGTGATATTGGCAACGGGAATAATGGATGTATATGTGAGGCTTGTTGTGTTTACGCTGTATGTCGTTGGTATCCCTGTGATTGGGACGGTTACAATCGTGTCGCTTGTCCGTAGCGCCGAACCTGCTGTTAACCCAGGGGGAAGTCCGGCTACAGTGAAGTGGGAAGAGTTTATTGAAGAAGTGTATATTCCATCAGACAGTGTATATAAGACACTCGCACCGCTCACCGCTTGCCCTACCTTTAGATTTGTCAGTCCTGTGGTTGTAACCTCGATTGTTGGCGTAGCTGGAAGGGACCACTGGACGCTTATGGAACCTGACGCGCTATTCCACGTAATATTGGATAGCGTGACATCAGAAGAGGTGTTTTGATTGGGCGGCGTTGTGTTGTTTGTAAACGCGCTATACAGCCCGCTTGAAGGATCTGAGGCCTGTGAAAACAGATATTTATTTGAATGGGAACCCATACCCCATAGATCATCAAGCCCGCCACTATTTCCGCCTGACACCTGTTGCAGATGCTGTATGCCGCCATGCGCTTCCTCAATACCGGCGCGATAGTGCGTGTTTTTGTCGTTGATTCTGGACAGAGTAACGTTTTCATCGATGTGATAGATTATTAATCCTCCTGTTGCTGTGTTCGAAGTCGAATTGATCCGATAGAACGCTCCTCTGTCATAATTATTTACTGTTCCGTATTTTCTTTCTTGCAACAGAAAATACTGCTTTGTGTCAACCGTGTTGGTTACTTTATAAATATCCAAATGTGAATTCAACTGAATACTGGATGTGGTTTGTGATAACAATCCAGGCGTTACAATGCCATAGTAGGTTAAGTTATACGCGTCAACATATGTTGGCGAAGCCCCACTGTTCTCTCCCGATCTGTATCCCCAGTTCCCATTCGACATCAGGGACCAGTATCCTTGACCCTGTGATTTTCCGTCGTCTATGCCTGTTCCGTAATCATAAGTGTCTATAAAACCATAACCCGAATGGCCCAACTCATGGCATAGTACGCCAATTGTCATCGGATTGTTTTGGTGGTACGCACCTTGGCCAAAGATACTGTTTACTCGCACGCCATTGTATGTACCAAAGTTCCAGCCGCTAAACGAGGAGCCATGAAAATTGGGAGTTGGCGCAGCCGTCCCGCCTGATGACCTCTCATATCCATGAATAACCACCCCTATACTCAACTCACTGGTTTGCAGTACGCCGTCCCCATTTGTGTCATATGTCGCGAAATTGATGTGGAGCGACGCCGCTTGCATTGCGTCTTTCAATAAATTGAATTGCAAAGCAGTATTGTCCCCAGGATTGGTGTGACTTCCTGTCAGCGTCACTTGTAAAATCCCTTGGTATCCACCTAAGGGACTTGATACAGTAGCTGGTACAATGATATCTTCCTGTGAATTAAAAAGCTCTCTATAGTAGCTGTTTACCGAGTTAGTGGCGGAATTGAATACTAGGTTGTATATTTGCTGTCCGGTAAACGGTGTAAGTTGCTGGATATTGCTTTCATTTTGCCAACGGACATAGATGATGAGCAGATTTCGCTTTAGCGCCGAAACATTATTGACAACAGGCGAGTTTGGCGCGTCAGACAAGATGGGTGGTGTGAGTGGAGCGTTATGAGCTGGCATAACCTGTTCTCGCGTTTGCTCGGCTTTGTCACGTATTATTCTCGGAATGTCTGAACCCTTATCGCAACGAGACAGCATACTGAGGACATTGACTTCCCCAACTAGCTCGCCATTGGAAACAGGGCCATTGTCGCTCCACTCTGCGTAACAGAACCCCTCTTTCGACTCGTCAAAGTCCAGCAAATATCCCTGTTCGTCTTCAAGCCAACTTAAAAACTCGTCGCCTTTTGGATACAACTGTATCGTTTCACCATTCGGCTGTACAACGGCAACAGGATCGGGACATACTGTTACAGCTCGCGCTGTCACTGACCAGAGCAAAATGAATGACAATATTGATATAACAAAACAGACTGATTTTTTCATAAAAATACCTCCAGATTTCTTAAATCTTATGATCTATTGTGAACCGAGAATCTCATATCCTGGCCATCCAGCCAGATATCTAGCTAAATATAGCGCGTCAAAAGCGTCCACAACACCATCGCTATTTACGTCGGCGGTTAATGAGATTGTTTCATATCCCAGCCATTGTGCAAGGTGTCTCGCTAAATATAGTGCATCAAAAGCATCCACAACACCGTCACCGTTCACATCGCCATAAATTATATCGCTTACTACAACCTTGCCGGGTTCATTGTTATATTGAGAGCTATTCAAGGCGCCCCGCGAATCGCCTACAGAAGAAAACGACAGAGTGATGACAGCGTCCCCAGCGGGAGCATCGTCTCTCACACAGAGTTTCAGGGTTACTAATGCGCCGCTCTCCATGTAGATGCCATTCTGATCCATGAAATAAAATGTGACTGAATTAACGCCTATAGAACCTGGGGTTGAAAGGAAGGGCATAAAACCGCCATGAGTCCAAGGATGCGTGGCTGTGTTACCGGGAGTGTATGTACCCAAACTTTGCCATTCAAGCCTCGTACTGTCGAATGTGACCGTTACCGCAACAACATCAAGTGCATTGTTGTTGTTGATAATGCTTATGGGAACCAAGATTTCTCTGCCAGGAGATGCTTGAGTATTCCCCACGGAAAATGTAAGATCTGAATCAGATGGGGGACTATATAGGGTTATCCCAACACTTACACGTGCCGCACCAGCACTATAATTTGTGTTTTCCTGCGTACGGGCATAGACGTAATATGTATTACCAGTGTCAAGATCGTTAAATGTTGTGCCGCTTTGCCACTCGCTTAACGGTGTAGCCACACCTGACGTGCTGATTGCATATTCAACGCTCTGCCCAGTTGTTCCAGTATTGGTAACAATGTTGACAGTAATACTGTTCGAGGTTTTGTTCTGTTCTGTGGGCACACCGCTCACAGCCGCTCCGTCGCCTCTAGCTACCGGGCCGACTGAAATTTCGCCTGTGGGTTCAGCAGGAATCGTTTCTCCAAAAATATTGATGGTGAGAATGCCAGAAGCGTCGAAGGCGAGCGTTGTTGTGTTCACGTTGTATGTTGTTGGCGTCCCAGTTATTGGTATGTTAACGACCATGTCACTTATCTGTTGCACCGCCCCCATCGTCAGCCCGGGAGGAAGCTCAGTTACGGTGAAGTATGAAGTGTTTATTGGTAAGGCGTATGCTCCATTAGTCAACGTATACAACACACTCGCGCCGCTAACTGCTTGCCCAACCTTTAGGTTCGATAATCCTGTGGCTGTTACCACGATAGCGGGTTCGGGACCAATTGCAATCACTTCACTGACACACGCGGCTCCAGAGTTATAATCTGTATTAGCTGCTGTGCGAGCAAAAACATAATACTTTTCCGAATTGAGTTCACTGAACACTGTACCGCTTTGCCACCCGCTTAACGGTATCGCCACGTCTGACGTACTAATGGCGTATTCAACGCTCTGCCCAGTCGTTCCAGAGTTGGTGACAGCGTTTACTGTAACGCTGTTTACGGTTTTGTTTTGTACCGTAGGTGAGCCACTCACAGCCGCGCCGTCGCCTCTAGCTACTGCACTGGCTGTAATCGTTCCTGTGGGTACGATCGCGATTGTAACGTCAGTGATATTGTCGGCGGGAATGCTGGAAGCACTGGTGAGGATTGTTGTGTTTGCGTTGTATGTCGTTGGTGCCCCTGTGATTGGGATGGTTACAACCGTATTGCTTGTCCGCTGCGCTGAGCCTACTGTCAACCCGGGGGGAAGTCCGGCTAAGGTGAAGTGGGAAGAGTTTATGGAAGAAGTGTATATTCCGTCGGTCAATGAATACAATACGCTCGCGCCGTTTACCGCTTGCCCAACCTTTAGATTGGACAATCCTGTGGTCGTGACCGCGATGGAAGGTCCAATCACCGTAAATGTCGGACGAATCTGTACGCTCGTGCCGCCGCTTCCGCTTATTGTAATTGTTGGGTTGTATGTTCCGGCGGGAAGGTTGTCATTCGGGCGAATCGTGAATTGCTTTCTACCATCTGGATGCATTGCTGATGTTGACCAAGTTGTGCTAACGGCTGCTAGTGTCCAATTTTCTACAAACGGTAAATCGTTCATAGATATATTCTCAGACCCAGTGTTCGTTATCGTGATCGTTTGCGTTGGTCTTTGAGCGTACCCAACCTGTTGGCTTCCAAAATCCGGCTCTGTAGGTGACGCTGACATTGTATATGTGTTGGTTGCAAACACCTTAATGGACAGTTGGACAGAACTGCTCCCGGCATTACCAGTCGTAACCGTTAACGTAGCGTAGTATGTACCCGCTGCAAGACCTGCTTTGGGACCAACATCTAGTTTTGCGGAATTATTCCCATTTGCCGGAACTGTAGAAGGTGGCTGTTTGGTAACTGCAAACGCGTTCGATCCGGTAGTTATGCTTGCGCTGACTGATGTTAGCGAGCCTGGACCATCATTTGAAATATAGAATTCTGAATCTCCTGGCGGTGCTTGTCCTACCACCGTAGGCCTAAAGACTTCTCCATCGAGTGGCCAAAGCTCCCAGTCCGGGCCAGCTGCTAGCGCTACTACATCTCTTGTTGTCGATCCCCACATCAGAATCGGTGTGAAACATAATACCAATGCGACGGTTAGCGTTACCGTCAGTTTACATGTGAATGATTTGATTTTGTACATTTTGTTTTTCCTTTCTTTTTACTCTTTTTACCCTTTAGAATTCATTCATGCTTTTTAGGTAGTCCCGTATGCGTACTCAACTTAGGCAGTCACATGGGCTGCCCTAAGCTATTTTGGTCCGAGAATCTCATACCCCGACCATCCAGCAAGGTGCCTCGCTAAATATAAGGAGTCAAACGCATCCACAATGCCATCACCATTTACATCAGCAGCCATTGAGATTTGTTCATACCCCGACCACCCCGCTAGGTGTCTCGCTAAATAGAGCGCGTCAAAAGCATCTACAGTGCCGTCGCCATTAACGTCTCCGTAAAGGTTGTCTATTAGTTGATCGTAGAATAGCAATGTACCGCTGCCTATCGTCGAAGGGCTATTAATGATTAAACCAAGTTCTAGCCAACCTATTATGCTGTTTGGTGAATCAAGGTAGTTTTCACAGCAATAAAGCTGCGTTATCGCAGGGTTCTTGGATACATCCAATGTCCTGAGTTGATTAGCCGCGCAATACAGATACGCCAGCACGGCATTTTTCGATAAATCCAATGACCCCAGTTTATTAGCGCCACAACTGAGATATGTCAGCGCGGTATTCTTCGTGACGTCAATTGTCGTCAGTTGGTTGTAATAGCACAGAAGATTTACCAAATCAGAGTTTTTCGAGACATCCAGCGAATTCAGTTGGTTAAAATAGCAGCAAAGGGTTACCAATGCGGTGTTCTTTGAAGCATCCAACTCGGTCAAGAAGTTAGAGCCGCAATCTAGCCATGTCAACGCAATATTCTTTGAGATATCCAATGAGCTGAGTTGGTTGGAACTGCAATCTAGCCATGTTAGCGCTGCGATTCCAGTCACATCCAATGACCTGAGTTGATTAAAACCGCAACTCAAATATGACAGTCCTTCAAAATATTCAATACCGGTTAGATCCACGATATTTAGTCCCGATATATCCATGTACTCTAGGGTAGCCATCAACGCCCTATCCGCTCCAAGAACCACGCAAGCGCCGGTTCTTCCACCACCTATCCAATCTAAAATCCAGGTTCGGAAATTCACATCGGGAAATGCTTCATCGTAAGTCAATTCCGTTACATCAATCAACTGGTTATAGAATCGAAAAGTACAGTTGTTAGAATTTGATGGACTGTCGATTATAAGATCAAGCTCTTGCCAACCCTTTACAAGGGTAGTAGATTCTATGTAGTTTTCTTGGCTTAGAAGCTCTGTCAGCGCGATATTTTTCGTCACATCCAATTCTGTCAACAAGTTGTTGGAACAATCAATCCGAGTCAGCGCAGTATTCTTCGATATGTCTAGCATTTCTAGTTCGTTACTATTACACCATAATTGAAGTAATTCGATATTCGTAGTTAAATTAAGTGTTTTCAGTTGATTATTGTCGCATGCCAGCAACAGTAGCGTCGTGTTTTTCGACACATCCAATTCTGTCAGTCGAGTGTATTTACACTGAAGATGTCTCAATTCGGTGTTTTTTGTTACATCCAATGAGATTAGTGGGTTGAATCCGCAGTAAAGGTTTCTCAAAGAAATATTCTTCGACAGGCTTAATGACATGAGTTGGTTTTGATAACAGTATAGTGTATTCAACCCTACGTTTTTTGATAGATCTAATTCAGTCAGGTTGTTGTCATGGCAATAAATCTCGGCCAGCCCGGTAAAATATTCTATTCCTGTTAAATCCGCTATATCCTTATCAGGTATATCCATAATTTCCAAATCAGCCATCATCGCTTCATCCAAAGCTGTAACAATGCTTGCGGCAGTTCGGCCACCGCCAAGCCACCCCAAGACCCAAGCTCGGAAATTCGCGTCTGGAAATGCCTTACTGTAAGTAAGTATCTCCTGCTGATTATAAAACCGAAATGAACCACTGTTTGGATTCGTTGGGCTATTGATTTTCATGCCAACTTCTTGCCAACCTACTACACTGTCAGGCGATTCCATAAAGTTACCAGCGCAGCGAACAGTTGGAGTCACATAGATACCAGCCGCATAGTCTCCTGTATACATGTTTGAAACATCTAATGATGTAAGTTGGTTATTTTCGCATAATAAATACTCCAGCTTTGCGTTCTCCGATATATCCAGTGTAGTCAGTTGGTTATCGTCTATGCACAGATAGTTAAGCTCTTTGTTATTCGACACATCTAGCGAGCTCAGTTGGTTGTCACCAATGCTTATATCTCCCAATTTTTTATTTATTGATACATCCAATGACGTTAGCTGGTTCTTTTCGCAACCAAGAGATGTCAATTCCGTATTATTCGACACATCCAATGATGTCAATTGATTTTTTTCGCAGTCTAGCGCAGTTAGCGCAGTGTTCTTCGACACATCCAATCTCGTAAGCTGGTTGGACCCACAGTCAAGACCGCCCAAGCCTGTGAAATAATCTATCCCAGTCAAATCTGCGATGTCCTTCTTATAAACATCCATCCGCTTTAGAGCAACCATCGCCGCTCTGTCCGCAGTTGAAATCGTGCTTGTTGCCGTTCTTCCTCCACCAATGAAAGCCAAAACCCAAGCTCTGAAATTCACGTCGGGAAATGCCTGTTCATAGGTTACATTTGAGCCTGGAAAGAAACCTGTAATCGTGTACGTTGACGCAATGTTTAAATATGTACCTGCATACACAGTCATTTTCTGGCCCGTTGGGATTATGTACCTAAAGTCGACGCCGCTTCCCATGTTCATATTAGCGAGAATGTTGCCGAACTCGTCATACAAAGTGGGTGAAGATGCAGAATAAGAATTTGAACTCTGTATCGTAACGCTACCAGTTGAAGGCGCGGTAATTTCTATGGGTACACGACCGTATATGCCCGCCCCAACCTCGACTAACATTGATGGACTACTAGCCGTTAAAGTTGCGGCAGGTAAAGTACCTACGTTAATCGCATATCCGTTTCTAAATTCGCCAAGGTTGTTGTAGGCTCTTACATAATAGCTTTTTAATCCAGAGTTCGGAGTTAGGCCGCGAAGAGTTGCGGTTGTTGCAGTTCCAGACCAAACGGCTTTTCCATTCTGGCAAAGCTCGTACCACGTAGCTCCTGACACGCGATTCCAAGTGAAGGTTATTGAGGTAGCTGTTATATTTGAAGCCACCGGAGCCGAGGGTTTTGCTGGCGCGGTTGGTTCTCCAGAAGTCGTAACAGTTTTTGTTTGGGTAGCATCTGATATCCCGGAGGAGTTATATGCCTTCACATAAAAGCTGTACGTAGTGTCTGGCGACAAACCGTTGAATATATAGCCACCCAAACTGCAACTGCCTCGTTGGATACCATCCCTGTAAACATAGTATCCTGTGGCGCCTGGTACGGTATTCCATTCAAGAATTACGGCAGTGCTGGATGCGACCGTAGCCGTAAACGATGAAGGCGCCGCAAGTCCATTGCCTCCGCTTCCTCCATCTCCGCCTCCACCACTACCGCTGGTTGTCCAGCAAACTTCAGCTGTGAGAACGGTGTCAGTACCAGCAGGGGTCGAAATACTGACGGTACCTTTTTGGCTTCTGAGCGTACCGCTAGAGGTGTTATAAATCGTCCATCCGGCAAAATTGTAGCCATTCTTTGTGGTTGTGGGTAAATCAACAGTGGCTACTCCGGAAGCATTTTTCGCGTAGGTACGAGTGCCTGTCCCAGGGGTGTATGTTCCATCAAAGAAATTGTATTTGATGGTGAGAATATTACTTTGCTGGCTTGATGATGCCCTCCATACCGCATAGAGGTCTAATGGTGTATTGTTTTTATATATAGCACCTGGTTGGTAAGTCGCCGACGTAGCTGTTGAAGTTATTGCCCATCCCAGGAATTGGTAACCATTTCGAATAGGAACGGTTGTGCTTAAGGTTAGGTCTTTATTATCGTCTTTATGCTGATTCGCGGGCATGTTTGTGACGTTAGTTCCATTTGCGTTATACGTAACTGAGCATCCACCAGCTCCCGTGGGCGGGTTATAGGGGTTGCCATCAATCAGATAAGCATAAGGGGCAATTAAAGATCCTGTAGTAGCTGCCACACTAAAGTTATTATAATCGTACCATTTGATAATTCCTTCGTCGGCCCTACCTTTATGCACTTCAATATGCAGGTGGGGATTACCTTTGGCCCCATTATCCCCTTCTTTTCCAAGCTTGGTTATACCTCGCACTATCTCGGTACCTTTGTTAATACGTGGGTCTATATCCATATGCATATACACATATGTTTTTTCGTTATGGGAATCATATATAGCAACTGTTCCCCGACTTATCATGATAAATTCTACTATGCCACTGTGTGCAGATGTGATATCACTGCCCTTGCCTTTATTAATATCAACGCCCGAATGATAGAATCCCGGCCCATCATCATAATCTCCAGCATGCACACCATTCGCATACTCGGCTCCATAAAGGCAGTAAAGATACCGAGTTTGTGACGTAGGATAAATCCCATACACAGTGTTATAAAAAGTTCTAATCGCACTATCTATAAAACTACCACTGTTTGCCCCTAACCATGTGCCAGTCGTCATCTGGGAAGCCGGATGAAATGTTTCTTTAAGATCCCCATAGTATTCAACAAGACTACTGGGCATATTGGAAACAGTAATAACTTCTTCAAAAATCCATTCCTGGTTGCTTGCCCCTGAGATTCTTTCGTTAAATTTTACTGCACTACTGTCACTAGTATTTGTAGCTGTTAGCACTAGATTATCACTTGGATTTGCATTTAGTTGGATGCAAAAAACTCCTGTTCTAATCTGAGTAATTTTAAGATTTTGTGCATCATTATTGTTAGGAGTCGAAATTTCAACATCTTCACCACTTGAAATTGAATTTTTTATACCCAAAACTCTACTATTGCTACAAGCAGCTTGCAATTTATAGGTTCCGTTCACGCCTTGGAGCAATATAAATTTTTGATCTATTGTTGCATCTTTTTTCCACATACAAACAGAGGTTCCATCAGTATCATTTCCTCCATAAACATTCAAATATGCGGGGGTTCTTCCAACAGGTTGCATAACGGGTCGAATATTGTATATCTTTCCAACCGATATATCACTAACTCCTGCAACCGCATTGAATGAAAACACACTGAGACCACTGAAGATCGAGAGAATCATTACAAGGGTGATGATATGGTGGAAACTCATTCTTTTTTTCATATTTTTTTGCTTCCTTTCATTAATAAAGTAAGTATTTAATCTATTCATTTTTTCGCAATGGGTACTTTTTGGTAACTATTTACCAAGTTTTCGGTAGAATTGAATACAAGGTTATGAATCTTCTGACCTGTAAACGGTATATATTGCTTGATATTGCTTTCGTTTTGTCATCGGTTATAAATAATGCGCGGTTTCACTAAACTCTGATATACTGTTGATAACAGACTTGTCGGACTAATTCAATTGGATGGTCGGTTGGTGTAAGTAACTCGTTTTAACCAGGTATAACCTGTCCATGTGTTTGCTCAGCCTTATTTTGTATTGCGCTTGAAATGTCGATACTCTTATTGCGACGAGACATCCTACCGAGATTACTAATTTTCCAGACCACCTCCCCCATTGGAAACAGTGTCAATGCCACTCCACTCAGCGTAACAGAACATGTTTTCAGCTCGTCATAGTCCAGCAAATATCCATGTTTGTCCTCAAGCTAACTTGAAAACTTGTCGCCTTTTAGATACAACTGTATCGTTTTACCGTTCGACTGTATAACGGCAAGATCATCTATTGTGACCCAAGAATCTCATATCCGGGCCATTCTGTGAGATATCTAGCTAAATACAACGCGTCAAATACATCCACGACACCATCGCCATTTACGTCGGCGGCTACCGTTATGGATTCATAACTAGGCCATCCTGCTAGATGTCTCGCTAAATACAGCATGTCAAAAATATCCACAACGCCATCGCCGTTGAGATCACCGAATTTTATAGTATCAAATGGTTCCGATCTATACCCATTCCAAGTTGGTGTAGTCCATCCCTCTTGGCTGGATAAATAGTAAATGGTGAATTCTGGGGCAGTATCGTCAAAAACATAGCTTCCAAATAGTGCCGGGGGACGACCGTAAAAGTATGCGCTCGTGAGATTTTCACAAGCGTAAAATGACTCGTTACCAATGTTTGTTACGCTATTAGGAATCGTCACGTTTGTTAGGCTACTGCAGGAACTAAACGCGCAAGTACCGATTCTTGTCACGCTATTGGGAATCGTTACGCTTGTCAAGCTAATACAGTTTGAAAACGCAAGGTCACCAATGTTTGAAATGCTGCTGGGTATCGTCACGCTTTCCAGAATACTACAACAATAAAACGCAAGGTCACCAATACTAGATACGGTATATGTTATTCCAGCCCAGGAAACCGTTGCTGGAATTGTCAACTCTCCCTGTGTAGTTCTAGGGACAGCCTGATCATTGAGAGAATCTATCCCCACTTGCACTGTCCCTGTGTTGCCACTCACGGTTAAAACTTTGTACTCTATGCCATCTAAAGCAAACACATCACCAGCGGCGGCAAATGCCGTCATCCCCAATATAGACAGGAGTCCTGTGAGCATCGCTGCGGTAAGCATTAGGCTGACTATTCTCTTTTTCATTTTTATTTTCTCCTTAATGTTTATTATCCTGGTGCGGCTTGATGTACTTGTATTGGCGCTGACATTGTCTCTTAACAATCGCTACCTATCCTCTTGATTGAGCAAGTTTCCGTTGATTACTCAAATCCAACTGCTATGGCAAGTGTTTCTTGATAATGATTATAAAATTAAACATTAAACTCGTAAATATGAAGATTTTCATATGCGCAAAGCAAAACAAAAGCAGTTCATAGCACCGTAATTTGTCTTTCGGGATTGATATAGACATAAAACAAGACCACCATGAGTTCAAGGCGGTCTTATTCATTAGCGCCACAGCACGCTCTTTATATGAAGGGTGCGGTTTAGAAACCCGGGCTGGATGACGCTAATTTATACAACCCTTTTAGTGGGTGGTCTTTGGATTTTGCTGGCAGCATTTCACCTTTTGACAAGATTCCGACAACCGTTTCCAACAACTTGATGTCATATCCGCGTTTTTGAATTAGTTTATAGTCTTTTTTGAATCTTGTAGTCCTCTCGATTTTATACTTCATCATCATTGTTTAAGTCCTCAAAGAGTGCTTCCACGCTGTCGAAACTCTTGTATAGCTCCGGATTTCGTTTCATTTTCTCCACTTCTTCTATCGCCGCTAGCGTTTCGGCGTTATAGCGTGTAATTTGCATAGCAAAAGTTAAGCCGTTGTGCATGAGCGACTGACGGAAAAAGATATTAACCGCATCCGAGACTGAAATGCCAAACGCCGAATATAGGTCTTCAATCTCTTTTTTGGTTTTTATATCCGTCCGTATATTTATCACTACTGTCTTTGCCATTGACAATCAACTGCATATATTCTAGTACGCTCATTTTACACAACATCATACAAATGTACCACAATCATCGAATTAGTAGAAATATTTTTCATGTAGTAAATTCCCACACTAACGTCCACTTTCGCATCCACTGTGTACTTACCAAGATCATGCGCCCTTGCAAACGATTGTGTATTATATGGTTTACCTGGAATTGGCTTCCCTTTTCTGTTGTCGCTAATATATTTGAGGTAGGTGATGTTAATCACCTACCTCCCCCCCGAAGATGTTTCTCCGTTGAAAGAAACTGCAAAATTATCGTCAAGGTAGTTTGAGTTCCACGCATAAGCTCTAATCGCGCCCTTGTAGATGGGGATACCTAACGCTTTGCATAGTAAATACTTACGATGAGTGTGATGATAAAACTTTAGTTAATTGGCATAGGAGAAGGAAGGGTGTGATCATCTATTTGGTTTTAACTTGTGGTGAATGATAATTCACTGTATTGAAATGTTCATATATACTGGCTTACAAAGTTCTCCGAGTACGGGGGAAATCTTGCTCTCTTTATTGTCAACCTAGGATAAATGATCACACCCGCTTATTATGGTCTATGCTCGAAATTGACGCAGTTAAACTATATTTCTGTGGTAGACATGTTGCGTACAAAATCAGTAGTGGTCTTTCTGTCTTTATATAGATTGTAAAGTTAAATTTCAAAACTGTAAATATGAAGATTTTCATATGCCCAAATCAAAACAACAGCAGTTCATACCCCTGCAAATTGTCTATCGAGATTGATTTGGAAAAAACAAGACCACTTCATCTAAAGGTAGTCTCCTTTATTGGCGTTAAGCTCGTTAATATAGGGCAAAGAAATCTCGTGCCGACACTATTCAACAGGATGTACAAGTATTATCACGCACGGGCGAATGTCATGTCGGTCAATCCGGAAATCCTCGAATAGCAGTACTAGGCTGTCGCTATGTGAGAAAACCGTTATAACTGTGTGGATAACTTCGTCACAGTCTCCTGTGGGATAAATGCATTCACGCTGGTACGGCGGGCGCACATCCAACTTGCCGCAACAGGCAAAAACGTCCTCGATTCCGTCCTATCCTTTTTCTTCGTAACCGTTCTTCAGGCCAGCTTGACTTAAGAGAATATCAATCACAATGTATTGCAAATGTGCATAGTTTTTGATATGATTAACGCACTAGAAATGAGGTGAATCTTTATGGCTAAGACTTCAAGTATGTATATCCGAATAGACCCGAAAGTAAAATCCGACGTTGAGGCCATTTTCTCACAGTATGGCATGAGCATCACCGACGCTATCAATGTATTTTTGCATACCTCGCGTAATGTGGGCGGGCTTCCCTTTGATTTACGCCCCCCTGTACCTAATGCAGAAACGATAGAAGCGATAAACGAAGGTGGCAAAATCATAAAGTCCGGCAAAGCACGATTCGATAACGCAGAAGAAATGCTGCGGGAGTTGAAAGCATAATGCTTAAACCCGACTATACTAGCAGATTCAAAAAGGATTACAAGCGTGCAATCAAACGTAATTTAGATATTTCATTAATTGACGCAATCATCTGCGACTTGATAAATGAAATCCCTTTGGCTGAAAAGCATTATGACCATACTCTGACGAGTGATTATCAGGGATGCCGAGAGCGCCGCATAACCCCCGATTGGTTACTTATTTATCAGATAGGAAACGGGATTATTGTTTTTGAGCGAACTGGTACACACAGCGATTTGTTTCGAAAATGATTGTCTGTACTTCGGTGTCATGTTTACCTGAAGCTTGTGTTGTTTTTCTAACAAATCGCTATGCGTACCAGTACGTGTCAGATATCAATACAGCAATTGTTGTATTGATAAAAGTATACCCACATAGTAAATTCCCACATTAATGTCCACATTTGCGTCCACTGTAGACTTTATTGTGGGAATTTACCCTCTTATTAAATGGACCTTTATTTTCTCTGATTTAATGTATCGGCACACTATTATAGTACAACTCATCGGGACACTTATCAATCCCACCAATCCATTCGATTGATATGGGGCTTAGTTTTACTGATTGGAAGACAAATGGATTTTTGAGCGGCGCAAAAAAGCTATTGCTCAAATACGGTGTTACGTCGAAAATTCGTTTTTCACTGTTGTCAAATGTAATCAATAATTTATACTGTTCCAGAGGCTTAACTTCGATCGGATAGTAGCTTTCCATCCGTCAGCCCTCCAAGCCCTTGATTTTAATGATTTCACCTAAATGAGTCATAAAGAGTTCGTAGACAGCTCACATGTTAGCCGGTGAAAAATGGCAAGAAATAATTCAAATGGCTAATTTCAGCAACAGCGAAGAACGGCTGAGCAAGTTTTCTGATTCCGAAAAAAAGACAGCCGCCGGAGGGATGAACAAACGGCGGCTGTTGTATGTGTGTTTAATTATTAGATGTAAATTTGAAAATTTTTAGCGCTTCTTCAAATGTTGTTGTTTGGTTGATTGTATACTGCCCTTCAATCAACACGAAATTATTCACCTTCATGTATTCAATCATTTTTTCTTTTTCATCCTTTTTCCAAAGGGTTAAGGGATCACTAGACAAAAAGGTATAATTCACATTTTGCCCTTCTTCAACTACGAAATATAAATCTTTACCGATAACTTTTTCGGCCATTTTTGATTTGAACCTAAATATCTCTAACGCCTCCTCAAATGTTGTTGTTTGGTTAATTAAGTACTCCCCTTCAGAAAAAACAAGACCGTTTTCTTTCATGTATTCAACCATTTTTTTCTGTTCGGATTTTTTCCAAAGGGATAGAGGTTCTTCAAACAAAAAACTGTAGTCTGCAATTTGATCTTCTTCGACCTTGATATATAAATCTTTTCCAATACCAGTATTATCAGAATCCATGAGTGGATTTTTTCCAATGCTGACAATTAAGACAATTATTAGCATAAGTACAATTACGACAGCTGAGATAATTAAGAATAAATATTTTTTCATATGCCTTACCTTACGTCACCTTCTTTGTATCATTGGAGGAATTATTCTTTATGCTGTCCGGGGTAATATAATCGACGCCAGCTTTCCCTTTTCTAATGTCTTGACCAGCATCAGCGGGGCTATATCCTTTTAGGCCTTTGGTACTATATCCATTCAACCAAGCATATAATTGCTGCTTTACTGTCAATTTCCAATTATGTTCAGATGTTGGGCTTGTAATTCCGGCTGCTGTTAAAGCTCCAACAGCAAAAGTGGTACAATTATTTGTCACCATATTATAATCGCTGCTGAAATCGTTCATATATTTTAACGAGGCCAGAGCCTGGTCGTTTGTTATTTCATACACCTTTGCTATATTCCAAGAGTGATCTTTATCATCAATTTTTGCGCCGGCTACATCCGTGCGATTTATTATTTGATCCATAGTCAGAGGTTGGGCTGGATAAAACCCCATATATGAGACTTTTTCTACCATATTACCTGAAGCGTCTGTTTCGTAATTTTGTAATCTGATAAACGTATGGCCTACATCATTATCAGGATTTAACACATTTCTACTACCATCTGTCGGTTGCATTACTACGAAAGTGATAGTCGTTTTCCCGGCATAATTATCGTTTATGTAGTCATCTAATTCTTTATCATGGCCGGAAGGGTCTACCCATATGATGGGGTTGTTGGTACAGTACGTGTAAAGATTGAGACTTCGGGGATCCATCTGGTGTATATATTCCCTTCCGTCCTCCGATATCATACGCCCCATCCGCGGGTCATACTCCCTTGCTTGGGCGAAATACGTCCCGGACAGCGCGTCATACTGATATCCCGTAAAGCCAAACGGCTGCGACAAACCCTGGTTGCCGGCGCGGTCGGCGCCGAACTCGTCGTATGCGTAGCTGTCCGCAAGCGCTCCGTCGGAGTAGGTAAGGCGCAGTGGGCTGCCTAATTCGTCGTTCAAATAATAGCGCGATTCTCCGTCGCTGATATTTTCGGACGCCACGTTGGAATCCCAGGCGTAGTTTCTTGTTTGCCCATCTTTGCTTGTTGTCTGCAAAAGGTTATGGTACTGTTTCGTCAAATCTAAAACATAGCTGATTTCCTTAGTCGGGTCGACGCCATCCGTTACCCTGCGTTTCACCCTGTTGCCAAGACCATTGTAATCGTAGAACGCGGTTTGCCCGGCGGCGCTTTCCGCCTTTGCCAAACGGTTCATTGGGTCAAATTCGTAGCTGTTTTTAAACCTGCCGTCTTCCAACACGCGTGTTAGGTTGCCGCGCGCGTCGTAGATGAAATCTTGCCTTAGCCCCACGTTTTCCAAGCGCAGCAACTGGTTTAGGGGATTATATGTATAATCTGTCCTGACGCCGCCATCAACCATAAAACTACGGTTGCCAAAATCGTCGTAGCCATATTCTTTTATCAAACTATCATCTTTAATAACACCAGTCAAGCGTGATAGCGCGTCGTAGGTGTACTGGTATTGCCCGTTTTCTTCCTGGAGGCCGCGCCGATACTTTTCGACCCTTACGGTATTTGACATGTTGTCGTAGGAATAGGCATACTTATCGAGTAGGCCGTCCCGGTCGATGCTGGAAAGCTCGGAGAGCAATCCCGCTTCGTTGTATGAGTATTTCGCGCTTGTGCCGTTTGGAAACACTTTTTCGTGGAGCCTGCTGTTTTCGTCGTACATATATCCGATGCGTTTGTCGCCGTCTATCAGCGTCTTGAGGCGCAGGGCGCCGTCGTATTCATATTCTACGATCTTGTCATCCGGATACTTAATGCTCGTCCTCTCGCCGTCTGGGCCAAAGCCGTACTCGACTTTTTTGCCGCTATAGTCAGTTACTCTTTTGGCTCTGCCAAGCTCGTCGAGCTC
>JGI24702J35022_10000768_pt1 | contig 19904 bp, 21 predicted proteins | sample TergutTh196P4_FD_35022 | JGI IMG/M metagenome (IMG submission 35022)
ATTTATCGCGCCCAAATTGCGGCACTTACGCTCATTGGGCGCGATAAATCGCGCCCCTACGGGTCTTTGCGTTTATCCCGCTCGATCAGCGCGTAGGCCGAATGGTTGTGGATCGACTCGAAATTTTCCGATTCCACGATGTAGGCGTCGATGCGCGATTCGACATTGAGCACCGCCGCCACGTCGCGCACCATGTCTTCGACGAACTTGGGATTGTCGTAGGCGCGTTCGGTGACGAACTTCTCGTCCGGGCGCTTGAGCAGGCCGTAGACTTCGCAGGACGCCAGATTCTCCACGATCTGCACGATCTCCTCGATCCACATGTGCTGGTTGAGCGTGGCGGTGACGGTGACGTGCGAGCGTTGGTTGTGCGCGCCGTAGGCGGAGATTTCCTTCGAGCACGGGCACAGACTCGTGGCCGGGACGACAACCTTGAGGGTGAATTCGTGGCGATTGTCGCCGGAGATGGTTCCGGTGAAACTCACCTCGTAGTCCATCAGGCTGCGCACCCCCGATACCGGGGCGGTCTTGGAGATGAAATAGGGAAAACTCATCTCCAGGTGGCCGCTTTTGGCTTCGAGACGCTCGACCATCATCCGCAGCATGGGGCCGAAGGATTCCACGGAAATCTCACGTTCGTCGCGGTTGAGGATTTCGACGAAGCGCGACATGTGGGTGCCCTTGAAGTTGTGAGGCAACCCGACGTACATGTTGAAGACGGCGATGGTGTGCTGAATGCCTTCGGATTTGTCGCGGACGCGGATCGGATGACGGATGTTCTTGATGCCGACCTTGTCGATGGCAATGTGGCGACGGTCGAGGCTGCCCTGTACGTCGGGGATTGGGGTGCAATGGTTCATGTGAGCGATTGTTTGTCTTTCTGTGCAGAGTGAATGGCGGAAACGATGCCTGCGGCGTTCAACCCGACTTCGGCAAGCAACTGGGGCTGTTCGCCGTGGTCGATGAAGCGGTCTGGAAGCCCCAGCCTCAAGAGCTTGGGCCGCGTGGCCAGGGCGTCCAGGACGCGGGCGACTTCCGAACCGGCCCCGCCGATGACGACGTTTTCTTCGAGCGTCACGAGAAGGTCGTGTTCCCGCACGAGACTGGCGATGAGGGTTTCGTCGAGGGGTTTGACGAAGCGCATGTTGACGACGGTGGCATCGAGCGTCTCGCCTGCTTCCAGGGCGGGCGCGAGCAGGCTGCCGAAAGCGAGCAGCGCCGTCTTCCGGCCACGCCGTCGAATCTCGCCCTTGCCGATGGGCAGCGCGCACAGGCTGGCTTCGGGCGCGACGCCCGGCCCCTTTCCACGCGGATAACGCACGGCGCTTGGGCCTTCGTGGCACAGCGCGGTGTGGAGCATCTGGCGGCATTCGTTCTCGTCGGCAGGCGTCATCACCAACATGTTGGGCACGCAGGCGAGAAAAGAGAGATCGAAAGCGCCGTGATGAGTCGCGCCGTCGGCTCCAGCCAGACCGGCCCGGTCGATAGCCAGCATCACGGGCAGGTTTTGCAGCGCAATGTCGTGAATGAGCTGATCGTAGGCGCGTTGCAGGAAGGTGGAGTAGATTGCCACGACCGGGCGGTATCCCTCGCAGGCCAGTCCTGCCGCGAAGGTGAGCGCGTGTTGCTCGGCAATGCCAACATCAAAATAACGCCCCGGAAACTCGCGGGCGAAACGGGTGAGTCCGGAGCCTTCGCACATCGCCGGGGTAATGCCGATGACACGCGCATCGCGCGCCGCCGCGTCGCACAGCCAGTCGCCGAAGATCCGCGTGTAGGTCGGTTTGCCGCCAGCGCTCTCTTCCGGCAGCCCCGTGCGGTGGTCGAACTTCGATACGCCGTGATAACGGATGGGATCGGCTTCGGCAAGCTTGTAGCCTTGTCCTTTTTGGGTGACGACATGCAGAAATTGCGGACCTTTGGCGTTGCGCAGGTTTTGCAGCGTCGGCACGAGAACGTCGAGATCGTGACCGTCGACAGGCCCGTAGTAATGAAAGCCGAATTCCTCGAACAATATGCCTGGGGAATTCGGCGCTACCATCCCCTTGGCGACTTCTTCCACCTTGCGCGCCAGATCGAACATGGGCGGGGCGACCCGGAGCACTTTCTTGCCGAGGCGACGGGCGGCCTGATAAGGGGTCATCAGGCGGGCCAGAATGCCGGAGAGCGCGCCGACCGGCGGCGAGATCGACATTTCATTGTCATTCAGGATCACCAGCAGGTTGACGTCCTTCATGGTGCCGGCGTTGTTGAGCGCCTCGAACGCCATGCCGCCCGACATCGCGCCGTCGCCGATGACGGCAATCGCAGCGCGCGCTTCGCCACGGTCGCGGGCGGCCACAGCCATTGCGAGCGCGGCTGAAATCGAGGTTGAAGAATGCGCCGTGCCGAAGGCGTCGTATTCGCTCTCGGTGCGGCGCGGAAAGCCGGAAATGCCGCCGTAATGACGCAGCCTCGCCATGTCTTCACGTCGGCCCGTGAGAATCTTGTGGCTGTAGGTCTGGTGGCCGACATCCCACACGATGCGGTCTTCGGGCATGCTGAAAACATGATGCAGCGCGACGGTAAGCTCGATCGTGCCGAGATTGGAAGACAGGTGTCCGCCGGTTTTCGAGACCGACTCGATCAGGAAGCGTCTGAGTTCGTCGGCCAGTATCGGTAGTTCATTGCGACTGAGATCGCGCACATCTGCCGGGGAATGGATGCGATCGAGATAGGGATAATCGGACATCTTGTGGTCGGAAGGGGATCAGGAAGCGCGACGCGCGATGAAATCGGCCAATTCGTGCAGGCGGGTGGCGCGTTCGCCCAATGGGGAGAGCGCGTCATGGGCTTCGGCCAGCAGATCCTCGGCAAAGCGTCGGGCGTCGGCCAATCCCAANAGACTGACATAAGTCGGCTTGCAATGCGAGGCATCNTTNCCNGCCGTCTTGCCCAGGGTGGCGGTGTCGGAAGCCGCGTCGAGAATATCGTCGACGACCTGATACAGCAGGCCGACGCGCTTGGCGTAGAGGTCGAGGCGGCGGCGCCGGTCCTCGTTGGCCCCTTCGCCCGCGCGCGCGCCGATGAGCACGGCGGCGCGGATCAATGCCCCGGTCTTGCGCACATGCATGAATTCGAGTTCTTCGCGTGTGAGTTCCTGTCCGGCGGAGGCGATATCGATGGCCTGTCCGCCTGCCATGCCCTGCGAGCCTGCCGCCTGGGCCAGCATCTGGATGGCCTCGATTTGCCCGGAAGCGGTGGCGCTCACCGGGTATTCGGCCAGCACCTGGAAGGAGAGGGTTTGCAGGGCATCGCCCGCGAGCAGCGCCGTGGCCTCGTCGTACTCGACATGAACGGTAGGTTTTCCCCGGCGCAGTTTGTCGTCATCCATGCACGGCAGGTCGTCATGGATGAGTGAATAAGCGTGGATCAATTCCACAGCACAGGCGGCGCGGTCGAGTTGTTCGGGCCTTGCGTGGGTAAAGGAGCTGCCCGTGCCGTGCACCAACAGGGCGCGTACCCGTTTTCCTCCTCCGAGAACGGCGTAGCGCATGGCCTCGTGCAACCTGCCGGGAGCAAGATTGGCGGCAGGCAGGATGGATTGCAGGGCCGTTTCGGTGCGTTGTTGTATGTAGGTCGACCAGTCGAGGAAATTCATGGCGTTTCAGCCTCGGGTGGAATCACTCAGATGTGAATTGTCATTCGTACCGGAATCGTCCGGCTGGAATGAGACGAGCGTGTCGCCTTCGAGAATCCTGATTTGTTGTTCGGCTGCGTCGAGCCTGTCCTGGCAGTGGCGAAGCAGGACGACGCCACGCTGGTATTGTTCGAGAGCCTGTTCGAGTGGCAAAGAGCCTGTTTCCATCTGGCGGACGATGGTTTCCAGTTCCGACACGGCGGCTTCAAAGGTTTTTGGGGTAGACGCCGACTTGGTCATGGTGCAGAAATAGCGAAAACTCGAAACGGGGGGTGAAAAATCAGCGAAAAAGCAATCGCTACCAGGATACAGGGCACAAGATACTAGAAAATACCCGAATGCGCCTCCTGCGGTCAAACCGAGTCTGCTGTTCCTCACGGCGTTGGCGGTGATTGTTGTGCATAGTGAAATGACGGTAAAACCAAAAGTCGTGTGTTTCAGCGGATTGTGTTCCCGGAGTGGTTTTACCCTTGGAGGGGCGCACGAAGGGCGGGGCGGTCATTCCCCTCCGTGGAGGGGTGGCAGGCGAAGCCTGACGGGGTGGTCGCGGTGTTGGGGTTCGCAAATCACTCCGACCGGCACAGAGATCGTAGCCTGGATAAGCGAAGCGCCATCCGGGGGGCAAAATTTCCGATGCGAAGCATCGCTGACTGAATGGAAGATTGTGAATGCTATGAATGACTCACTCCCAATCAGCACTAATACGCCAAATTGCAAACTAAAGATTTGCAATGCTTCGCATTGGTTGAAACATTCCCCGGATGGCACTTCGCTTATCCAGGCTACGCACGCTTTCGTAAGGCGTTCTTCTTCCAAACCTTTCAAACCTTCGACCCTGACAGCCAGCGCCGTTCCCAAGCCGTAAGTTCTGGAAGGACGGTGGATTCCATTTGCCCGATTTCGGATTGAAGCGTGCGATAGAGCTTGATCAACGCAGGAGTTGGCGAGCACGGTAGCACGGGGACGAGGCGAACACGCAGTTTGCCTGCTGCCCGTTTGCCTCTGGCGGGGATGCCTGCGCCGGAAATGTCCTGTTCGCGTGAGGTTGCCGCTCCGGGTTCAATGTTGATGTCATGCTGGCCGACGGGTGAAGGCACGCTGATGCTCCCTCCGCCCAGCAGGACGAAGACGCTGACCGGGCGATTCAGCGTGATGTCGTTGCCTTCGAGGGCATAGAGTGGGTGGGGGCGCAACTGGATGCGCAGGCGCAGATCTCCTGAGCGGCCCTTGCCTGAAACGGGCGCGTAGCCTTCGCCTTTGAGACGCAACTCGTCGTCCGGCAGCATACCCGGAGGAATGATCACGGTCAGGACGCGGCGGCTGATCTGCCGTCCGCTTCCGCTACACTGGGGGCAGCGGATACGCCGGGAGTAGCCGCGTCCATCGCAATCATCACAACGCCCCAGATGCTTTCCGTGTCGCACCCGGCCACTGCCCTGGCAGTGGCCGCAAAGCTGGCTGTGTTCATGTTCCTGATGGCCCTGGCCTGCACATTCCACACATTCCACGCCCGATTCGAGGACGACTTCGGCTTTGCCGCCGAGGCAAAGCTGCTCGATGTCGAGTTCGATATCCTGGTTGCGATCCATGCCACGAGAATTTGCCTTGCTTGCATGTGAACCGTTTCTATCATCGGCATGAACCGTTTCCTGCTCGAACGGTTCCAGCAGGAGGTCGCAGGCGGCGTTGAGGCGGGAGAACATCTCATGGGCTTCGGTCGCAGGATTGCGATCCGGATGCCAGAGCATCGCCAGGTGGCGAAAAGCCTTTTTGATGGCATGAGGGGGGGCATCGCGCCCAACCCCGAGCAATTTCCGCGCTTCGGTTGCTTTCACGGTGTTGTGTTTCCGGAACTTGTCGGGTCGACTACAAGAAGATGCTCGTCACAAGCGTTCATGGAGACGAAGGTTTTTCTGGGCCGACGCGGGGAAGCTCCACGCGGGAGGCCGAAATGGATCGGAAGCAGGCTGTGCGCAGGCGGGCATCCATGCGACAATCCATCGCCTGCCCGGGTGGTGGAATTGGTATACACAGCAGACTTAAAATCTGCCGCCGCAAGGCATACGGGTTCAAGTCCCGTCCTGGGCACCAGGTTGATTTCTTCAAGCATTCCTGAAATCTTGCAAAGACCGCATCGTACCTTTTATTTTATGACAAGTTGCGGAAGTGTTCCTGANACTTGATCATTTTGTGTTNATGGTTCTCTGAACGGTACGATCTGCGCGTCATCGAAGGCNGTTTGTTTCAGGTGCGCGTCGCTTGCACCTGNGTATCGGGACGGCGNCTTGTGACAATGAGTCCATGAAACGCCGGAGNACGTCTGCAACGGGCGCTCCTGACCTGCTGCATCAAGCTTGTGCGGCGGCGGCCAGCACTTTCGTCGCCCATTGGTTCAGGCTCTCGCCGGAAGCGCGGGCTGCGGCCAGTGCTGCACAATGAACGCTCGACGGAACGCGAAGCATCAGCCTGCCGCTGGCGGGTTTTTCGGGGTCTTTGCCGAATTTCACACATGCTTCGATGTAGCCGTCGACGGATTCCCTGAATGCTGCTTCGAGTTCATCGACGGTCTCGCCATGAAATATGACTCTGTCGCGGATACCGGACAGTCGCCCGACGAAGACGTGATCGTGCGCATCGTACTCGACCGTTGCGGTATAGGCTTTGTATTTCATGGTGTTCATGGTGTTACCCCGATGTCTTCCAGAAACCCGCGCGCCTCCAAAACCCGGAAGCGCAATGCCTCCTTGCCGGGATGCGGGCGGTGAGTATGAAACACGTAACCGTCTTTGTGGAACGCAACCGCAGAGCCTTTGCCTTCGACGACTCTACACCCTGACGCAATGAGCAACGCTTCGATCCGTGACCACTCCAACGCGCCGTTGACCGGAACTGCGAAGATGTCCGCGAGGGTTTTACGATGCTTCGTCTTCATATCATTGTAGAAAAGAGATTGCAAAAGTGCAATCATCAACATCTTGAACCGACCATTGAGCCATGCCGCCCGCAAACCCTTTGTCGCGGCAAGGGCTTGCGGGTAAGGATGATGGCCGTCAAAAACCCAGGCAGGCGACGTACACCGTGCCGTCGTCGAGGCTGGCGGTACTGACCGCCGGGCCTGCGGTGGTGATTCCGGCGCGCATCGATCCGGCTGAGGTGTCGCCGTCATCGAGCGTGCCGTCGAGTTGACGGATGAGCTTGCCGGGAATGCCCGCCGAGCAGATCACGTAACTGCCCGACACGCCCAGGGGGGCCGCCGCGCCGCCTGACTGCACGCCTATGCGTCCGCCTATGCTGTTGAGGGGCAGGAAATTGGGGTCTGTGATGTCGGTCGACCCGGTGGCAAGGTTTGCGAACCGGACGTGCTGCCAGAAATAAATACTCTCTACACCTGCCGTTGCAGCGGCGTCCCAGTTGCCGTCGATAGTGCCGCTTGCGTCGCCGTTATTGACGCAGGCGGGCGCGCCCGACGGGCAGACATGATTCACGGCGCTGGCGTCGTCGCCCGGCAGCGCACGGAATTTGTCCTGATAGGCGTAGAGGATGGTCTGTATGTTGCGGAAATCCTGGGCAAGATTTTTCACTTTGGCGCTGTTGATAAGCTCTTGACCTTTGAGCACTCCGCCGATCAACAGTCCGATGATGACGAGGACGACCGCAATCTCGACGAGGGTGAAGCCGGTTTGCCTGATAGTGGACTTTGCTTTCATGGGGATTCTCCTTTTGTGGTGGATAGTGGCGAAGAAAACGCGAACGTCACAGGCGTCCGCTACGGGCAAGACGGGCAATGAGGAGCGGATGCCCGATCCAGCGCAGCAGGTCGTCGAAGGCGGGCGTGGGTTCTCCGGCTTCGAACGTGGGAGAGGTGGGCGAATGCGTGGCGTTGAGACCGTCGGCTTGCCGGTTCGGCCCAGTCGAAAAGACGATGGCGACGACGCGGGAATCCGCTGTGCTGATCAGGTTGCCGTCGTGATCCTTGATCTGGATGTGGCCGCTTGGCAGGGTGGAAAGCGAAATCGCGCCTTCGGCGAAATTCTTGTCAGGCCGGTAATGCCAGTGCCCCGTCCACGGCTGGCTTGCGCTGACGCGTGCGCTGCCCCAGGGGTCATGGGCGGACAGCCCGAGCGTGCGCCAGGGCAGGTAGCCGGACACGTTCAGCACGCAGGGCGGGCCTTGTTCCAGCCCGTAGGCGGGGCTCATGGGGTCGGGTTCGATGCCTGGGCACGGCAGGCGGCCATGCACCAGGGCGAAGCCGATGAGCGCCTCGACGATGTCGTCGAGCATACTTTCGGCGGCGTGGCGTCGGCTGGCTTCGGCGCGCATGGCGAGCGGCGTGACGAAGAGGCTGGCAATCAGGCCCAGCACGACGAGTACGATGGCCATCTCGACCAGGGTGAAACCGCGTTTGCCTGCGTTCATGCTTACGGTATGCATCGAATCAGATCCTCGCTGGCTGGTTGGTGAGGGTCGGCGATTGCATAGTGGCGGTAGCCGTCGTAGTCGCCCGTGCCGGTGGTGTAGCTCACATGGTTCATTCCTTCGAGGTATTGAGCGGCGTCCGCGCGTTCGGTTGCGGTGCTCCGGCGTTGCGGCGCATCGCCCCGCAGGCGCTCGCCGCCGAACAGCACGAGGGCGCGGCAGGTCTCGGTTGTGGAGACGGGCAAGGCTGTCGCCGAATCGGTCAGCGCTACCGTCAGGCAGGCGCTGCCGTCCGTGCAGGCGACGAAACGCAATTGGTCGCGCCAGTTGTCATGGGCGGCGGCCTGCGCCGTTGCGATGCCGAGCGTGGTGCTGTCGGGCAGTCGGCCATGCGCGCGGTTGCCGATGAGGGTTTCGGCCTGGGTGGCGAGGAATGCCGAGCCGGGATCGCCGGGGTCGCCCGGAGGGGTGAGGTGCGATTGCAGCGCCGAGGCCGCGGCATCGAGAATGCCGTCGATCATGTCGGAGAAGTCGGATCGTCTGCGCAGGACGCCGAACAATTCGTCGACGGTGATCCAGGCGACGATATCGTTCGCGTCCGTTTCCGGCGCGCCATGAACGATGTCGAGATTGCCGGAGATGTCGCTGGAGTATGGGCGGTCGAGGAACACGGGCAGGTCGTCGGAGGCGCTCGCGCTGCCTGGGCAGCGTTGCGCGCCCGTGGCGGCGGGGGGGCGGGTCTGGCCGGGCAGGGTGGCTCCCGGAGCCAGGATCACTGCGATGACATCATGCTCTTCTCCGCTGATCGCGCGCCCGTTGGGGGAGACGATCCTGAATTGTCCGGGGCTGTCCCAGTTGAGCGTCAGTGGTTTGGGGTTGTGCTTGACGCTGCCCGCGACCGCGTACCACAGGCATTGTCCGTGGCGGTCGCGCAGGATCGGCAACCCCAGGGTGCGGTACGGAAAACGGCCAAAGGCTCCGTGGTCGCGGGCATTGCAGGCGCCGAGGGTGACGGAGCCGTTGTTGGTTCTGTCGGGGCATGGCAGGTAGCCGACGCCCTGACCGTCGTGCTGCAATTCCGGGTAGCTGAAGGCGTAGCCGATGAGCGCGTCCCTGGCTTGGGCGAGATCGGCCATGCTGCGCGCGCTGGCCCGTTGCCCGGTTCGGTGTGCGAGGTGTACGGAGGCTGCGGCGGATGCAACGAACAGCAGAAAAAGCACGGCAGGAAGCAATGCTCCGCCACGCGCATGGCGGAGGGGGGCGCGTGGCGTCATGGTTCGGATTTCCTGTTTTGGGAAGGCCAGTTTTGCCCTGGCGACAGGGTTTGCCGACGCCCGGAAACCACCGTGGCCGGGATGCCGTCGCCGATGCGAATGGCAGGTTCGGAAGCCGGGTCGACCGAATCGCCGTCGAACCACAGGGCGATGATGCGGCCATCGCGCCATAGAATTCCGTCGAAGCGGCGCTTGGGAGTTGGCGGCGCTGCCACGGGAACAGGAGCGGAGATGACAGGGGCCGTGGGCTTTGTTTCCAACGCGCGTCGTTCGGCGGCGGAGAAGAAAACACGCCCGTCTAATGCGGCGGGCGCTTGCCGGGATCGGGATGACGGTGAAGCGTTTCGTTCCGAGGCAAACGTCTGGCATGCCGTGGCAAGCGTGAACAGGAACAGGAAGAACGGGCGCGTGTTCATGTTCATTCCGGTGATGGCGCAAGGGTGATCCAGTCGAATTCGCAGCTTGCCCGTAGCGTGACGGGCGCGGTATCGGCTTCCCGCCACAGGGAACAGCCCGACGGGATGACATGCGCCGGGGAGCCGGTCGCGATGGCATCGAGCGTAAGCAGTGCCTCTTCGTGCAATAGCCCGGCTTCGATGCGCGCGCGCTGAAGGGTGACGACCGGCAGGTGTTCAGACGCAGGAAACGCGGGTTGGGCGGGCTGAACGTTCAGGGCAGGTTCGGCGATATGGGGGTGTGCTTCGATCAAGCTGGAGAGTTGTTCCCATTCGGATTTTTCGACAGGCATGCTTTCCAGCGCGGCTTTTACGAGGGAGAAACGTTTTGCGCGCCCCGCGCGGGCGGCTTCGGTTTCTCGGGCGCTGGCGAGCAGTGCGGCGGTTTTTTGCGTGTCTGCGCGCGCATCGTTTCGTTCGGCTTCGGCGTCAGCGCGCCAGACGGAGGACAGGAACCAAAGCAACGACGCGCCGACGAGTGCGGATACGCAGCAAAGCAGGGCGCGGCGTAGCATCGGCGGCACGTTGAAGCGTTGCGATTGCATTGGACGTAACGGAAGCGGTATCGACATTGGCATGTTCATGGCGCTTTTTCCCGCTTTGTTGTCAGGTTGAGCGTGGCGTCGAGCCGCAGGCGCGCCATGTCGTGGTCGATGTGCGCCATCATGGGTGAGCCATGCTGCCGTTGCCAGAGTGAAACCAGCCTGTCTGCGGCGACTTGCGGCGCTTCGTTGCCGTTGAACGAGATTTCGAGTTCGATGCTGGCTGCGGGTGTGTCGTCGGGTGCATTTCTGGCGCTGCCGGGTGGGACGTTTTGGAGCGCGCCCTTGTCGGGGGAGTCGCCCTCGTCCTGTGCAACCTGTTTCTTCCAGACCAGTGACTCCAGTCGTGCCCAGGGAGCCTTGTCGAGTAGGCTGGCGACGGTTTGCAGTATGTCGATTGAGGCAATCCCCGGATCTCGTATGAGACCTTCGGCCTTGTCGAGCCAGTCATCCGGAAAATCTGCGCCGGGAGCGGTGATGGCTTCTGCGGTCAGGCTTTCCAGTTCGCTTTGCAGTTTTTGACGTTCGGCGATGAGTTGTTCGGTTTCCTGACGCAAGTGGCGGGTGTCGATGAATGCGGCTGAACCGATTGCCAGCCCGGTGACGAGCACTACGGCGGCGACGATCCATGTGGCACGGCGCGCGGCGGAAAATTGGCGCGCCCGACGCAATACATGACAGTCGTAATGACCCGGCGCGCCGGGCTGGCGCGTTTCCCGCAAGGCCAGTGTGAGAACGTTTGCGCCGCCATTGGGACATCGGGCGATGTCGATGAAATCCATCGCGCTGTTCGAGGACGGGGCCAGTTCGCGCAGGAGCGGAAAGTCGGCCTCCGGCGCGAGCACGAGTATCGGGGGCGATCCTTCGACGAGGCGTTGTGAGGGCAGCCAGGCCAGGGTTTGTGTGATTTCGTCGCGGTAAACGGGCAGGTTTTCGGCAAGCGTGGCGGCCCTGGCCGCGATGACGCGCGAGAAAGCGAGGCGGCGTTGCCGGAAAAGGATCTGGCGCATGCCGCCCGCCCCGAAGGTGATCAGCAGGCATTGCGGCGGCAACTCTCGCTGGCGGCCATACCAGTGTTCGAGCAGGAAGGGCACGCTGGTGAGAAGCGGTGCGTCGATCAGCCCCTGCATGGCGGCTTCGCTCAGCACGTCCAGCCAGAGGGAGGTGGGCGATGAACGGGGAATGGCCGAGAGCAACACGGGTTTGAGCAGGCCGTCTTCCGGGCCGCCGGGCAGGGGAGTGACGCTTGTGAATGCGGCATCCGGGAAGCGTTGCGTCAGCTTGCGGCCAATGAGTTGGAGACGGTCGGCGCGCGAGGCATGCGGCAGACGCTCGACGGCGTGTCGCTCATCGGGCAGATCGGCGATGAGGGCCGTATGGTGGCGTGTGGTAGTCAGCCAGTCCTGGAGTTTCGTCCTGGCCCTTTTGTCGTCGGCGTCGATGCTCGACTCGCGCTCGATGCCGCTTGCCGTGTGCCGCCAGATGTCGAGTCCCTGCGAGTGAATGACCAGAGAATGTTCCATGACGCGCCTCAAACCGGCAAGCGGGTGATGATGTCGTAAATCGGGCCGAGAACGGCGATGGCGATCCAGAGCATCAGCAGGCCCATGACGACGGTGAGCGCCGGTTCGATGCTGGCTTCCAGCCGTCCGATGGCTTCACGGGCATCGCGCTCGTAGAAATAGACGAGTTGCCCGAGGGCGCTGTCGATTCGCCCTGTCTGTTCGCCTACCCTCAACATACGGGTGACGAGCCTGGGGAAAAGCCCGGTGGATTCGAACGCGCTGGCAATGCCCTGTCCGGCGGCGATGTGCGCGCCGGCGGTCTCGATGCCGAAGCGGATTGCCAGGTTCGGGGTTGTGCGCGCGGTGCTGGCGAGTGCGTCGATCAACGTGATACCGCTGGCGTACAGCATGGCGATCAGGCTGGCGGTGCGGGCCAGCGCCAGTCGCTGCGTGATGGGGCCGACGAGCGGCAGCCGTAGCGCGAGGGCGTGCAGCCGTTGACGCAGGCGCGGTCGCCGCGCCGCGATCATGGAAAGCGCAACGGGCGCAACGATGAGCACGGGCGGCAACAGCCAGCCGTATTGCCTGAACCCGTCGGAGAAACCGATCAACAGGCGCGTCGACCAGGGCAGAATTTGTCCGTTGCTGCGAAACAGGGTGGCGACTTGCGGCACGACCTGGGTCAATGCCACGGCAATCGCCACGGAGAGCACGCATCCGACGATGATCGGGTATATGACGATTTTTTTGGCGTTGGCCCTGATTTCATCGGCGCGGGTGAGGTCTGCGGCGATCTGGCGCAATACGGGGGTGAGATCGCCGGTCGACTCGCCTGCGCGCAACATGCATCGAAACACTTCGTCGAAGGTTTGCGGGTGTTGCTGCATGGCGGAGGAAAGCGGCTGGCCGCGTTCGACTTCGGCGTGCAGGTCGGAGGCGATGGCCTTGATGTCGGGATGCCCCTGTCCATCGGCGAGTTCGGCCAGGACATCGAGTATCGGGACGCCCGCGCCGAGCATCTGTTCGAGGTGAAAACAGAAGTGAATCAACTCGCGCCGGGGGATGCGTCCCCGGCCCGGCAGCCACGCGGGGCGGGCCGGTTTGATGCGGATCGGCTCCAGGCCGCGCTCGCGCAGGCGCGCTTCGATTTCAGCATGATTTGCGGCTTCGATTTCGCCATGTGCGATGTGCCCGTGCGCGTCGCACGCTCGGTAGCGGTAGCGGCTCATTGCGTCTCCCTCGTTTCCGGCGTCGGCTCTGCCGGGGGCGCGAGCGGCCCCAGGACGCGGAACAATTCTTCGGGCGAAGTGCTTCCTTCCAGCGCCTTGCATCGTCCATCGTCGCTGAGGCTGAGATGCCCTTTTTGGGCGCGGGCGGCACGTGCGATCTCGGCAGGGGATGCTCCGGCGACGACGATGTCGCCGAGCGCCTCATCCATGTTCAATACCTCGAAAACCGGCAGTCGTCCGCGATACCCCCGTTCGGCGCAGGCCGGGCAGGCGTCNGCGTGAGCGAGGATGAGGTTTTCTCCGGCGNCCTCGCCGGACAGGCCGAGGCGCAGGCATTCCACGNCGCTTGCCGGAGCCAGNTGACGACAATACGGGCACAGGCGGCGCACGAGGCGTTGCGCGATCACGCCGCGCAGGTTCTCGGCCAGCAGCGCCGGNCGGATGCCGAGATCGAGCAGGCGCGCGATGGCCCCGATGGCGGAGTTGGTGTGAAGGGTGGCGAAGACGCGATGCCCGGTCATTGCCGAACGCAGCGCCATTTCAGCCGTCTCGGAGTCGCGTATTTCGCCGACGAGAATGATGTCCGGGTCTTGCCTCAACAGGGCGCGGATGCCGGTGGCGAAGCCGATTTTCGCCGCTTCGTTCACGGCGGTCTGGCGGACGCGGGCCATTGGATATTCGACCGGGTCTTCCAGCGTCATGATATTGACGGCCTCGGAATCGAGGTGATCGAGCATCGCGTAGAGGGTGGTGGTCTTGCCGCTGCCGGTGGGGCCGGTGACGAGAATCAGCCCTTCGGGGTAGGCCAGCATGCGCTCGATGGCGGCGAGCCGCGCCGGATCGAACCCGATTTCATCCAGCGGGACGATGCCGCGACGATAGTCGAGGATGCGCAGGACGATGTTTTCGCCGAAGAGCGTCGGCATGGACGAGACGCGGAAGTCGACCGGCCTTCCGGCAACGGTGATCGAGACTCGCCCGTCCTGTGGCGCGCGCGTTTCCGCGATATTGAGTCCGGCCATGACCTTGATCCGCACCGCCATTGCGGGCCAGTGGTTGAGATGCAGGGCGCGCACCTGCTGGAGGATGCCGTCTACGCGGTAACGGATGCGCAGGAAACCGGCCTCCGGCTCGAAGTGGATATCCGAGGCAGCCGTCTTTACCGCATCGACGAGCAGCGCATCGACCAGCCGCATGAGCGGATGCCCCGTCTCGTTCATGGCCGGGGCGCTGCTCGTTTCAAGCTCCTGGAGAATGTCGTCGATGGCGAGTTTGTAACCGTAATGCCGGTCGATGGCCTCGCGGATTTCGGATTCGGCGGCCAGCGCCGGGCGCAGGTGCAGCCCGCAGTGCGCGGCCAGTGCGTCGAGCGCGATGAGATCCTGCGGGTTGCTCATTGCCACGGTCAGGGTGGCGGCGGCTTCGTCGAAGGACAGGGGCAACGCGGTGTAGCGGCGGGCGAGCGACTCGGGCACATGCGCCAGCGTCGCCGGATCGACCACGGCGCCAGCCCCTTCGATCTTCACGACCTGGCGGTTGAGCCGCTTCGAGAGCGCGTCGCGCAGCATGGTCTCGGTGATGAAACCGAGTTCCACGCACAGTTTTCCAAGAGGGCGGGGCTTGTGGGTTTGTTCGAGCAGGGCGATGCGCAACTGGTCGTCGCCGATCAGGCCGGTATTGAGCAGGGTTTGCCCGATGAGCGTGGCCGATGGCGCTTTGGCAGCGGAGGTTTGCAATCCGTTCATGGCGCGTCGTGGTGCAGGAAAGTGGCGTTCGGGAGCACTGCCCGTTCCGGCGCGTAATCGGCGTCGATGCCCGGATTCCGGATCAGGCGCGGGCGCAGGAAGATGACCAGTTCGGTGCGCCGGACGCTGTTTTCGCGCCGCGTAAACAACTCGCCGAGCAGCGGGATTGCGCCGAGCAGCGGAATGCGGCCCGTGTCGGTATCGAGCTTGTCTTCCATCAACCCGCCGAGGACGGCGGTTTCACCGTCGGCGAGCCGGAGCACGGATTCCATCTCGCGCGTGCGGATTTGCGGCACTCGGTTCGGGATGCTGCCGAGCGATGGGTTGGGATCGTCCTTGAAGCCCGAAATGCTGGAAATGGTGGGGCGAACGCCGAGAATGATGGCGCCGTCGCGCCCGATCTGCGGGGTGATTGCCATCACCAGCCCGACCGATACCGATTGCGGCTTGGTGGTGGCGGTGACTTTTTCGCGGTCGCTGTTGGCGTATTCGGTGACCGAGGCATCGACGAGGAAATAGACGATCTCTTCGACCACCTTGAGGATCGCGGTCTGGTTGTTGAGCACGGAAAGCTTGGGGCTGGAGAGCACCTTGACCGTCCCGAAGGTTTCCAGCCAGTCCAGGCGCACGTCGAGCCGGTTCGAGAGGTAGGCAACCGACGGCTGCATGCCGCCGCCGTCGTGTGTACCGCGCGGATTGACGCTGACGATCGGCGTGTTCAGCCGGTTCCAGTCGATGCCCTGCCGGTAGCCGTCGGCGAGTGTGACTTCAACGATCGTGGCCTCGACCATCACCTGTCGTCTGGCCGCGCCTTGCACGAGGTCGATGAATTCGGCCACCTTGCGATGCTGCCCGGCGCTGGCGAGCACCATCAACACGCCCGCTTCGCGGTTGCTGACCACGAAGGTGGATTCTTCCTTGCCAGTGCCGTTTCCACAGGATGCCTCTGCGCCCGATGCGCCGGGCTTGCGGCTGCGCGCGGCCTCGCAGCGCGGTAGGCGGACGCTGGTTTCGTGCTCCTTGAGTAGCGCGCGGATATTGCCTTCGAGTGTTTCCCAGAAATGATTCGTCGCCTTGGCGGTGATCTGGGTGAGTGAAGCGTTTCCGCCGCCCGTGCTGCTGTTGACTTTTGCGTCGACGGCGCTGCTGCTGGTGGCGATCTGGGTGCTGGTGGCGATTGTGCCGTTCATGTCCCGCGTCAGATTCACGTAGTCGATGCGGTAAGCGCGCAGAAACGGGGCATCGGGCATTGCCGTCAGGCGTTTGCCGTCGAATTCACAGCGCAGGCTGGCCTGCTCGCAAAGACTTTCGATCAGTTCCGGCAGCGGGCGGTCGAAAACGCTCAGGCTGACGAGTCCCTCAACGCCGGGATGCAGTTCGAGGTCGATCCGTTGGTCGCGCGCCAGCGCCGTGAGCACCTGTTCGACCGGAGCCAGACGGACATCGAGCGAGTATGTCGGCGCGGGAGACGGGACGCGGGGGGAGTCCGGATCGGACAAGGGGTGTTCTTTGGTGATGCCTGGAACCTGCTCACGACTCTCTTCCGCCATCAGGTGTCCGGAACCCGACATACGCCCGGAATCCCGTGGTTTCGGCATCTGCGCGCACCCCGTAAATGCGGCGACAAGAAAAAGGATTATGATGACACGATTCTGGGGCATATTCCAAAATGTTTATTTATAATGACTAAATAATATCAAAGATAAATACTCGAGTCAACATGGCATGCAAGGATAATGTTGGATTGCCGTCGAAAACGACGCCAGGACGCATGTTTCTAGCGCCGGGGCGGGCGTTATAATGCCAATTACATTTCAGGAATTGTGGTTGTGTGAAGGTTGGGTGGGCGAATCCCAATGCCGCTACCACCCCGTCAGGCTTGGCCTGTCAACTCTCCTGGGAGGAGAATGCCCCTGGCGCTTTGCGCTGCTCCTGGGGGTGAAAGGCACGTCCTCTCACCCTGTCCTGTGCAGGCTGCCTTGCTCATCATTGATCGCCGGGGCGATCGTTATTTGCGAAAACGCAACGTCATGCAGAAGATTGCGTGTTGGCCTCGAATGCCGCGATACGGGCTTCCAGTGCGGTCAGCCTTTCGATCGCCTTCAGGAGCAACTCACGCTGTATCTCGAATTCTTCGCGGGGAACGAGATCGAGTTTGCTGGTTGCGTACCCGAGAGCGGTTTTGACATTTTTTTCGAGGCTGCGGGCGGGGTTGTTGGCCGCGAGCCCGGAAAGGCGTTCGCCGATTTCGTCGATCTTGGCGGCAATTTCTTCGATCAGGCGTGGAGAAGTCATGATGTCGATGCATGGAAAAGCGACAGGCCGGAGTCTAACACCGCGCGTCGCCGATTCATATCTGGAATCCGACATGAACACGGCGACCCTCGAGTCGCCGTTTCATAACCCGCCAAGACCAGTTCGGTTCAGTCCGCCATCGCCTTGATCGCTGCCGACAGGCGGCTCTTGTGTCGGGCCGCCTTGTTCTTGTGGATGATTTTTTTGTCGGCGATGCTGTCGATGACGCTCGTGGAATCACGGAAGACGGTTTGCGCGAATGTCTTGTCGCCCTTGGAGACGGCCTTGCGTACTGCCTTGACTGCCGTGCGCAGCCGCGAGCGCAGGCTTGCGTTATGGGCGCGGGCCGTGTCCGCCTGGCGCGCGCGCTTGCGAGCTTGTGCCGAATTGGCCATGAGAAAATCCTGTTTGAAGAGTGTTCAAAAAATAAAGGGGTGAATTCTAGCCGTTCCCGACATGAAACGCAACAACACTCTTTTAACGGTTGTGTCTCAGTTTGAAACTCCATCCCTGTCATTCTACGCGAAGCGAAGTCGCTGCAATCCATACATCGCATGGATCGAAGCGACTTCGCGCAGGATGACGAGCGGAGGATGCAGAGTTATGCAGAGGTTCCCTTTGGGGTTGCCCCGCCATAAATAGCGGGGATTCCTCGATGAGCGAATCAGCGCAATGCGGCAAACACCCGCGCCGTGATTTCACTGACCGGACCAAGCCCCGAAATCTTGCGAATCCTCGGAGCATGGGGCGGATCGTCCGCCGCCCACTTGCGATAGAACTCGACCAGCGGCTCGGTCTGGGCGTGGTAGACCTCCAGTCGTTTTTTCACGGTCTCTTCGAGATCGTCGTCGCGCTGCACCAGTGCTTCGCCGGTCACGTCGTCCTTGCCATCGACTTTCGGCGGGTTGTAGCGAATGTGATAAATCCGGCCCGAAGGCAGATGCATGCGGCGACCGCTCATGCGGTCGACGATTTCGGCATCGGGTACGAAAATCTGAAGCACGATGTCGACCGATACGCCGGAATCCTTCAGCGCCTCAGCCTGCGGAATGGTGCGCGGAAAGCCGTCGAACAAACAACCGGGCTTGCAGTCGTCCCATGTCAGTCTGTCTCTGACCAACTCGATAATGGTGTCGTCGGACAGGAGTTGTCCCGCGTCCATGATTTTCTTGGCTTCAAGTCCCAGGGGAGTGCCTTCCCGTACTGCGGCGCGCAACATGTCTCCGGTGGAAATTTGCGGAATGCCCAGTTTTTCCCTGATGAAGCTCGACTGTGTGCCTTTGCCCGCGCCGGGAGGCCCCAACAGAATTACTCGCATGTTTTCTCCAAAATATCATTTGCTCCAAAAATAGCCACGGCGGCAATCGTCGACCAAAAAAACGAAACTTAACTGTCTTGTGGGCGGGGGTCAAATCCGAGGCGTATCGAAATTTCAGTCCAACGGAGGAGAGACAGTCCGAAAAATGCCAATGACAACGATCAGCTTCGCTCGAAAATTACCCTGATACGCGCCAGATCTTCCTTGGTATCAACTCCGCTGGGGGGAGCGGCATCGACCGTCAACACCCGAATCGGATATCCATGCCAAAGTGCGCGCAATTGTTCAAGCGCCTCCCAACGTTCGTAAGGAGAGGGCGCCAGCGTGGCGTATTGGCGCAGGAAACCGGTGCGGTAGGCGTACAGCCCGATATGGCGCATGGCAGGCAACCCCGGCGGCAATGGCAGATCGCGCCCACACCCGCGTCCACACCCGCCTCCGTCCCAGTCGACCCGCGCCCACGGGATCGGGGCGCGGGAAAAATACAGGGCGCGACCACGCGCGTCACAGATGATCTTGACGATGTTGGTGTTGAAAACTTCGTCTGCGTCGAAGAGAGGATGCGCCGCAGTGGCGATGGCCGCCTCGGCATCGGCAGCCAGCCCTTCGGCGACGGTGGCAATCAGTTCGGGGTCGATCAGGGGTTCGTCGCCCTGCACGTTGACGACGACCTCGTCATCACGCCAGCCCAGGGTTTCGACGACTTCACCGAGGCGCTCGGTTCCGCTCGAATGCTCGGTGCGGGTCATCAACGCCTTGCCGCCCGCCGCACACACCGCGTCGAACACGGCCTGATGATCGACGGCAACCCAGACTTCTTCTGCGCCCGAAGCCAATGCCCGATCCAGTACCCTGAGTACCATCGGACGACCGCCGATGTCGGCGAGCGGTTTGCCGGGCAGGCGGGTGGAAGCATGGCGCGCTGGAATGACTACACGAAATGATGTCATGACAGGTATCGAAATTTCAGGAGAGGGGTTTAGCGCAGCGCGTCGACTTCTTCGACGCTGAGTTTGCGAGCTTCTGGATGTTCGAGCATCACCGGGATGTCGTCACGGATGGGGAAAGCCAGTCCGTCCGGCTTGCAGACCAGTTCCTGGCTCTCTTTCAGGTAATCCAGCGGCCCCTTGCACAGCGGGCAGACGAGAATTTCAAGCAGTTTGGCGTCCATCGTCGAAGTTTCTCCAGGACGGGGGCGATGGCCCCGGCGTCGATAATGGCTTGCACCGGCAGTTCCCAGGCATCGGGCGGCGCGAAGGAGGCACATTTTACCGCATCTTTGCTCGTCATCAGCCAGGTTTCAGTGGGGGCGAAGTCGAAATCGGCGGCACGATAGCGGTAATGATCGGGAAACGGGTGAGGGATGATGTCGAGCCCTATTGCCGCGAGGTGGTCGAAAAATCGCTGTGGCTGGCCGATACCGGCCAGCGCGCGGACTTTCTTCCC